>Ga0078972_1002078_pt1 | contig 69175 bp, 49 predicted proteins | sample YelNatPaOPGAMG01_FD_67568 | JGI IMG/M metagenome (GOLD analysis project Ga0078972, IMG submission 67568) | Hot spring thermophilic microbial communities from Obsidian Pool, Yellowstone National Park, USA - OP-RAMG-01 (SPADES assembly) (version 2) | ecosystem: Environmental > Aquatic > Thermal... | reverse complement strand
CGGGGAAAAAGAGAAAAGCAAAAGCATGCAGGCGGGGACGCCTGCGCTCCCAGGAAAAGCGGTCTGTTGACATCGTCATCTTCATGCTCCACGTGCACCCCTGAGGTCATTGCCCCGTAGCACGGCTTCCAACAGAGCAAGTGCCGATACAAAAAGGATATCGATGTGCGAACAATCCTTTGGTGATTTTAAGGCTTTAAGGATGGATAGAGGCCAGCGCTAGGCTATTTGCTGAGCATGTGTTCCATGAGTGCGAATTAAGTATCTCTTCAGATTAGATACGTTCATGCTAAGAGCTAGTAGTTATCTTTTGAGATATAAAATGAAAACGCGTTGTTGTTCTTACTCGAAGCTATGGCAATAATGAGAGTCACTGAGTTCCCTCGTCGATTACGTCTCTCCCTGAAATCAGCCAAGGCCGTTGTTACTACCCTGGAAGGCTTCGCTTGTCTGCCGGAAAACCATTTGAGAAAAATTAAATTATATCTCATGATGTTAGCGTCTTTCGCGTACTTACAAATAGGACGCTCTGAGCGACACAGGAAAACGATTTCATAAAGGCATACTGAGTTTTTCTCTTGGGGGCGCAGCTCAAGGATGGTCCGAGGAGAGTGTGGTGATAACGCACCATGCGGAAAGGACGTGCACCTAGGTCCTTTTCTTTGCATTGTGACGTGCGAGAGCAAATGGTAGATCGAAAAAGGCGGCTGTTCGACGGGCGTTTTTTCGGGCACGATCTCCATCGTGATGTGTTCATGCAGCGGGTGACGATTGGTAGCCGGTGCCTATGCTTGCGCTCTCACTGTGCGTTAAAGAGGCATACGTAAGGGATGACGATAGGAATATCTAATTCCCTCATAAGAGAATGATATGATTTTTGTTGATTAAATCCCATTGTCTCATTGATGAGAGTGTTGCATGGTGGAGAATGGAAAGCTGTAAGAACGTACTATTGCGGGTTTCTGGCGTAGAGGTGCAGTGCGTGGTGACGCGCGACATTGAGTGGGGGGCTTACCCGCCAAGCGTTATTCACGGAATGGTGGGGTTTGTTCTTCGTCAGGCGACGTGTCTTGTCAAGCATCGTGCTTCGTGTCGTGGGTGTGTATTTGCATCGATGTGTGCCTACGGGACATGGTTTTCCAAGCTGGTCCTCAATGTCTCAGAGGAGACTCGTCGCTATTCGAATCCACCCGCAGCGTTTCGTATTTACATGGACCGTTGGAATGAATCTCAGTTACCTCTGGGAGCAGAGTTTCGTGTGCAGCTATGGATGTATGGGCGCGCAGCAGAGGCAGCTCGGTTCCTTACCGGAATGCTTTTAGAGGCGCTTGAGCGCCCGCTTGGAGCCAAGGCTGGCCGGTCATTCCGTGGAAGTGTGCGTGCTGTAAGTGTTCGCGATATTCTCGGCCGTAGGTTGTGTGAACGCCTTGAGGATGGCGATTTTGCTCTGGGGGATGTGCATGTGGCGCGGGTTGATCTCAGCGCACTATCCGAGGCCCTCCTTGGCAATCATGGGGGGATGCGCGATATCCGCTTGCTTTTTCTCAGTCCTCTGCGTTTGCATGTAGGCGGCGAGCTGGCGCGGGCGGTTACCGCCAAATCTCTCCTCGTTTCCGTGGCGCGCCGGCTCAAGATGCTTACGCTCTTTCACGGGGACGCAGTGTGGGAGCCGCCGTGGGAGATCATTGCCTGTGGGAGCGAAAACTGCAATGTGGAAAATCTTTTGCGCCGCAGGTCAACATGTCGGTGGTCAGCGCGCCAACGCCAGCGTCACCGCATGCCGGCTATCACGGGTGAAGTTATTATTCATGATCTTCCCCAAGCGCTTGGAGAATTGCTCCGTGTGGGGGCTCTTACGGGCATTGGAAAGGGCACATCTTTTGGTCATGGTGCGTACCTCTTTGAGTATATCGAGTCTCTTCGTGAGGTTGGGAAGCGACAATGAATTATATGACGGATCGTTGGAGTCTTGTCTTGGGGGCTTTGCTCCACGACGTCGGTAAGATAGGGCAAAGAGCCAAAGTTCCGCTGTCGTCGGAAGTGCGGAACGTCGAGCACATTATCTGTCCGAGTCGTGCAGAAGGGGGCTATTACTCACACCGACACGTGCTTTGGACTGCAGAGTTCTTGTCTAACATTTCGTGGCTGAAACGCTTCAGCAAGGCAGAGCATGCAGCTATCTATCATCACAGAAGCGATGATATCCTCTCAAGCATTGTTGCGAAGGCTGATCGGCTTGCGTCGGGGATGGAACGTACGCAAGACGAGGAGGGGGGGGCGAACAAAACTTTCCGAGAGCAAAGAATGCGGAGCATTTTCTCGAAAGTTGTTGTGCCAGGAAAAATGGCCTCGGCGACCTCTGTCGATCCAGGTGGAGGAGAGTGGACCTATCCTCTTCGCCCGCTCACTTTCGGATGCGAGGAAGCGTTTCCTACTCAAAGCTCTGAACCCACGGAGACGGATAAAGTATATAAGAACCTCTGGGATAAACTGTTCAGTGAGGTGAATAACATCTCATTCACACGTGAGCGAGACATTATCAACCAGCTTCTCACGTTCCTCGAGATCTACACGTGGTGTGTTCCCTCCTACACGCAGGGTGATGCTGACATTTCACTTTACGACCACGCGAAGGCTACAGCGGCACTAGCTCTCTGTATCTTTGACTTTTTGGTTGAGAAGGGCACTTATGCCCCGTCCAGCAGGACGGTTTCGTGGACGGAGGACGACTCAGCGTTTTTGCTCGTTGCGGGAGATTTCTCGGGCATTCAGGAGTACATATTCAGCATTCGCATGGGCGTGGGAGGTGTGGCAAAGCGTCTGCGAGCCCGTTCCTTCGAGGTTGGGTATTACACGCTTTGGGCGGCCCTCCGCATTCTCGAGGAGGTCGACATCCCGTTGACAAATCTCATTATGAGTGCGGGAGGCAATTTTGTTCTCCTTCTTCCCAACACGCAGCGCGTGCTCGGCGCGCTGAAGCGGGTCGAAACTGAGTTGGCCGAATGGAGTGTGAAGGAAACTCACGGGCGTGTTCAGTTTGCCTTGGCGTATTTCGAACACACTGGCAAAGATCTTTACGCAACAAGCAATGAGGAGGGCAAGCTTCCACCGTTTGCTGACACGATGCGACGGCTCAAACAAAAACTCAGCGAGGCAAAGGCGCGTCCACTTGCTCAGGTTCTTCTCGATGGGACGGGCAAATGGGATGCTCAAATCTTCCCTATGGATGATCCTTTGGCAAGGGAGAGAGATATTGCATCGTGCCAAAGTTGCATGAGGCGCGTGGGGAAACCTGTGGAAATCGATAACGAGACAATCTACCTCTGCGAGGAGTGTGAGCATCACGCTCAGCTGGGACGCAAGCTTCCAAAATACGACGCCATTGTGATTGATCCGCGACAAACAAAAATTGGTCGGCTACAGCCTAGACGGGCGGAAGACCTATCGGAAGAGACTTCTGGCCTGTGTTTGTGGTATGGACGCAAAGATTTTGATCGTGGACTCCAAATTCCTTGTATCATCTGGCGCTGCGGGCAGTTCGTTCCTACAGACGACGAGGGGGAGGTGTTAGAGTTTGGTGAGCTTGCTCATCGTTCGGACGACAAAGCGTCCGGCGACGACAACAAGGGAGTTCCCTACATCGGATGTTTGAAAGCTGATGTCGACAACCTCGGTCTTATCTTCCAGCGTGGCCTGACAGACATGTCGTTGAGTCGAATGATGACTCTTAGCCGGATGCTGGAGATATTCTTCGCTGGCTGGTTACCTGCTTTCCTCGAGAAAAGGTGCACAGAAGGAAAGGAACGAATCTACATCGTATATGCTGGCGGCGACGATTCTATTCTCATTGGCCGGTGGGATGAGATCCTCGACATTGCTCACGAGCTGGACAAGAAGTTTCGGGAGTTTGTCTGTCAAAATCCCCACATCGGCTGGAGCGCGGGTTTCGTGCTTAGTCAGCGAAAGAGGCCCATTCTTCACCTTGTAAGCTGGGCCGAAGAGCGCCTCGAAAAAGCAAAAGCTGGTGAAAGCAAAAATGCCATCTGTGTGTTTGATACCGTTGTTCCATGGCAACAATATGAGGCTGTTCTCTGTGAAGCCAAGAACCTTGCAAAGTGGAGCACACACATTGGGTCAGTTCCCCTCTACCGCTTGTTGAAATATGCGCGTCAAGCAGAAGATCCCGTTCTTCTTGGTGGACGTGTTAGGGCCCCGTTCCGATGGGTTATGATGCTCTTCTACGACCTGGAACGCAACTGGCGTCCCGATCCGCAAGACGCTGAGGCTATATGGTGGATTGAGAAACAGTTCGGACTTAATTCCGGATCTCCGAGGGTCAACCCGACGGTCAACATTGCTCTGCATTATGCACTTTACAAGAAGCGTAAGGTATAAAATCGCCCGATAAAGGAAGGAGGGTGAAATAGATGGGACAAGAACCTCGACAGCACACGCCTTATCACTCCCCTGCGAGTGGAGGGCAGCAAGAGGGAATGAGATCAGCAGAAGTTCGGCATTTTCCCGGGACCTCTTACTTCAACGATAACACTGGGGAGCTTGTACGCGACGTCTACATCGGTTATCCAGAAAGGGTAGCCGAGAAATTATCCGATTCCAACATATCCGTGACGGCATTCCGGAAGCTCCTCTCTCTTGTCAAGCCTCTCCACATTCGGATTCAGAAGGAGGGAGCATCCGCAATAGCGCGGGCAGAACTCGAAGAAGCATTTTATCGGCTCCGTCGCTACGTCAAGTACCAACGTGCTCGCGACAGGAAATTTGAAGTGGTCGACAAGTTCCTCGATCTTTTCGATCAAAGCGAACAACCTTTATATCCTGGAAAATCAGCGGATAATTACGCGGCCTTTGTTGAGCTTTTAACGAGTATCGCAGTCTATCTTCGGCGTAGGGAGTCCTCAAGAAACGACTAATTTCATGGGAGAAAGGAGAAAAATACAATGGCACCACGACGTTTGAAGGAATACCGGATTTACGAGATTAAACTTCGGTGTATAACAGGGCTCCGTATAGGTGGGACAAAAGAAGTTGCTGCTATTGGAGAGTGCGATAACCCTATAATTCGCGACCCCCTCACACGAAAACCGTATATTCCAGGAAGCTCTCTCAAAGGGAAGCTTCGTTCGCTTCTAGAACTGACTGAAGGGAAATATAGCAATAATGGAGGGCCCTGCAGTTGCGGCACCGCCGAATGCAATGTGTGCACACTATTCGGCGTCGGAGCGCAGTCACGTAGTGAGCAAATGGAGGATTCACCCGAAAACGGTAAAGGAGTATCTATGCCGCGTCTCATTTTTCGCGATCTCTATCTGACCTGCGATAGTAAACAATTGCTCCGTAACTGTCTGGACGGTGATTATACCGAGGAAAAGACAGAAGTGACCATTGATCGTTCGAGTGGAAAAGCGATCAAAGGCGGGCTCCGGAGCATGGAACGCGTACCCGCGGGAGCTGAGTTTGAGGGGAAAATCGCGATGCGTGTTTTTGAAGACGATGACGCAGAAAAACATGAACGGGTGCTAACGCAGACGCTTAAATTACTTGAATATGACTATTTGGGTGGCTGTGGAACTCGCGGTTATGGACAGATCCAGATCGAGATAGTGGAATGCAAGCGAGTCTCTCCCGACAACAAAGTGTTGATCATCTCCAAAGATTCCACGAGTGACTCCTCTACGTCAGCACTTCCGAGCGAAAAGCCCATGAGGGAGGAGATGCGCGAAAGTGCCAAGACACCCCAGAAAAGATTCTGAGATGGGTAGCAAAAGATGATGAAGCTATTGAGGTATGAGCTCGAAGTAAAGTCTCCTCTTGCAACTCCCATGCATTCGGATACCCTAGGAGGGTATCTGGTATGGTTAGCAGGGCTTCTGCTTGATTCACAAATGCTGCACACTCTCGTGAAGGATTTTCGCGATGCACATGCGAGTTCTCCCCCGCCTTTTGTCGTTTCCGATGCTTTGCCTCAGGGTTACTTCCCGCGTCCTTTCCTCCCCCCAGTGAGGCCGGAGCGGGAGGAACCGCTTATGGATGTTGAAACTGCTCGGATGCGCAAAAAACTCCGCAAGGTTCGGTGGATTAAAAAAAATCTATGGGAAGAATATTACAGGTACGGCAAGATTCCTTCAGACGCTCAGATTGAGGAGGCGGGACTTAGGGATTCCGACGTGTGGGTGAGGGAAACTCAGCCTCATGCTGCGCTCAATCGGATCAGCCACAGGACCGAGGGAGGGGCTGATCGTGCTGGCCAGCTTTTCGAGTCGGAAATTCTGCTCCCCAGCGCAAAGGTTCAACGAAAACTCAACGTTTATGTGCTCGTTCGCGATGACTATCGCGACCTTGTGGCTAAACTTTTTGATGTGCTCCAGCTAGAAGGATTCGGTGCCGATCGAACATCGGGATGTGGAGATCTCTGTGTCACGCGGCAAGACGAAATGGATGTAAGCTGGCTGCAGAGACCTGAACCCGAGCAAGGTGGCCAGCAAGGCGAGCCAGGCTTTATGCTTCTCTCAACTTTTATCCCCGCCGTGGATGATCCCTCTGAGGGATGGTGGCGCGTTCGCACGAAATACGGCCGAGTGGGTTTCGCCTCCCCTGGCAGAAATCCTTTTAAGAAACCGTGGCTAGCACTGGTAGGAGGGTCCTGCTTTAAGGAAAAGAACGCGGAAGACTGGAGACCGTGGCGGGGAAGAGTTCTCGAAAATCTTTCCCAGTCGGATATACCCGATCTAGTTATCGGCTATAGCATTGTTGCAGGATGTGTTATCCCGTCCGCAGAGCGGAAAGAAAAATGAGCGGGAAACAAAGCGAAACATCACTGAAAGAAGCGAAGAGCTTTTACGTCGATGACGCGGCCCCTAATAGGCGAAAGGTACGGTGCTTAAGCAAAAAAGTTTTCTGGGGCCCTGAGGTTGGTGGAATTGCAAGCAACTTATCCAGACAAAACGTTTCGAAACGTCGTCTTCGCATATTGCTCGCCTTTTTGGGAAACCTGAAAAGAGAGATTCTCGTCGATGGGTTGAAACACTCTCGTCATGGAACCACAAAAATAGAGAAGGAGTGGGAGAAATTTCGTCAGGGAAACACGAGAAACTTCGCTCCCATCATTGAGCAAATAGATCCTTATTTCGAAATAGTTAAGGGCGCTCAAAACCAGCTCGAAGAATTCATTGGATTCGACGAGTTCGTCCAGAGCGTTTTTGTTTGTTTCCTGGGTCAGCAGGGGAGCAGACAAAAGGGGGCAAGGGACGATCGGAGAGCGCGTGGGATAAAATCCCAGGTGAGGAGATTTTAGTATGTGCGGGCCGATGGAAAAAGATCTTTTCCTTCAGGATGGGAAGGAGCACTTCTTATGAAAGGGCGACAAAACAAAAGGGTGATAATCGGGTTCAGACGATGGAGAGTTCCTCTGACGATCAAAGGGAGTTTTGACAAGAATAACCCCAATAGGGGAGTGGTGCGACAAAATCCGCTGCTGCGCGGTCAATTTTACTTACCTGGCTCTGGCATCAAGGGACGCTTTGCAAAAAACAATCCGGGAGCGAGAAGTCCCGAGGAAAAACAACTCTTTGGATCTCAAGAAGGACGAGGTGTCCTCATCTTTCGTGATATTCCGCTGAGCATGAATCCCGAACCAGTGGAAAAATCGCGGGGGAGTTGGGATGGAGAACTCATTATTGACGAAGTAATTTATTCGACAAAGCCGGAGGGGCACGAGGACGAGATCCGAACAGTGATACAAGATTTTTTCAAAAGATTCGGCACTCACAAAAAAAGTGTTTTTATAAAAAGAGGGGAGATAATAATAGAAAGGAGAAACGTCGCTGACTTTGCTGCATGTGCGCGAGATTTAAAAATCGGGGACACAATTAGCCATGACAGAAGTTAGAAACGGTGGAGAAGGGCGTGTGTTTGTGTTGACAATGGTGGGGACACACGACCTCCAATGGCAGATTTCTGATCTGCGCAGTGTACGTCTCCACGAGCTCGCAGCTCTTAATTCAGATTCCAACGACAAGAGAAATGTCCAAGAACTCCGTGAGCTGCTCCGCGAACTTGGTGTTCCGACTTCCGAGGGAATCACGCTGCGCGAGATAGCGGAGAGCCTTCAGAACATTGCTTTGAACAATCCGTCCGGTTTTGAGAGAATTAAGAAGTGGCTAAGCGTGCCTATTCTTGAGGCGGTGGTCGCGCAGGTATTGCAGGAAAACTGCGTGGATAACAAACTGCGACTCATCCTTTTTGCCACGGATCAAAGGGGAAGCAGGGAGTCTCCCTCTGGCCACAGGGATGACACCTATGCTGTTGCGGAGCTTGTGAAAACACTTCTCATGGAGCGACTTGCTTCGCCGGCACTAGACGTGCGTATCTGCCCGGTAGAATGCAATCCTGCCGACTTTACCTCTGTCATGCGTTTCATGCGCGAGAAAAGGTGCATCTCTACCGAAGAAGTTGCCGGTGCAGAGGCAGTGTTTGTCGGTATGACAGGTGGGCCCCCCATGTCCTATTTTGCTCTCCTTTTCTGGGCGATTGAAGCAACAGGGCTAGAACGGGTGCGACCGATCTATGTTCACCGGCCCCATAGCCAACAAACTTCCAAAGCGGTCATTTTGGACTCTCTTGTAAACGCATACCTCAACCAAAAGGCGAGAGAATTCCTCACCAAAACTTACAGCTTTGAGTCTTTTTGGTTGCTCGTAGGGGAGAAGGATGTAGAAACTCTTGCACCTGAGCTTCGAAAACTCTGGTCCCTTTCACGTGCTCTCCAACATCGCTTGCGTGCTGATATGCAAGCTGCATTAGGCGAGCTGAGAGCTAGCAGATTAGATCTAACCACCTCGCCGTGGAAGGAGTCAGTGGAGTGGCTCGAGCAGCTCAACCTTCGGGGAAAACAAGATTTGTGTTACCGGCAGATCTGGGAAGCTCTATGGCAGGCCAAATATTACGCCCAAAAAGGATTCTACATTGAGTTGCTCGCACGCCTTGTCCTCATGGGCAACATCTTAGCTGAGGCAGTGATTGGGCAGATCTTGGATGTGTGGAGTCCCGCTGACAAGGAGAGACAAACTTTCACAAGTCAAAAAGTAAAAGAGAAACTTAAGAAAGAAATGAAAATCGAGGAATTTCCGAAGTTCAACGATTACGTGAAATTTCTCAAGCAAGGTAAACACGTGCTTGCGTATTCCGTGCTCGACGGTCAGAAAGCATTGCGCCAACTCCGAAATAGTGCCGGAAACCATGCATTTGTACCAGTAGGGGAGAACGAACTCAAAAAACAACTTGTGGCCGATCTTCGTCATTGGTCCGAGAGCCGGGATGAGGATCCGGCCGAGAAAGAAACTACCCAGCAAAAGAGTGTGGCCCGCAGTCGGGACGAGCTTAACGAGGAAAAGTCTCTCTCAGAGCTCTTTGCAGAATACTGGAAAAAGTTGGAAGCAACACTTGAGGATCTGGCCCGCGAGAGAGGGTGGGATGTTCCTCACAACGCTTGCTCCATCGAAACCTGGATCGAGTCGTCTATTAACCTGGTGAATACTTCCGTAGGGTAGCCGGCTGGCGAGTCTCTTACTGAGTGAGGAGTTTTTGGGCGTCTTGACGGGGTCAAGGGCTACCTCCCTACAAAGAAGTAACCTATTGCTTCAGGGGTCTGGGGCAGACGGGATATATTGCTTTCTGAGCTGGCGTGAGCTCTCAGCAGAGGAGACAATTCCTTTTCGAGAAAGATGTTGGGGAGTCGCCATTTTGTCGAGATCAAAGGCAGTGCAGGGCGAGGGCTGTCCCACCAGAGCCAAGCTTTTGGTCGGTTTCATTGTCTGCGAGGGGCTCGTGACCACCATGTCCGGTTCGACTTGTTCCAACAACACCCTCCAATGCGTGTGCCGTAGACCCAAGCAGAACTCTCGTCGCTGTCACCTGGACGATGTCGGTGCCGGAAGGGGAAGCTACAGCAGGCCCCATTAGTTGGGGTCATGGAACCCCACGTTACCCTCCCTCCTCTAGCTGACTCCCTGTACCTGACATGTCTCACCACCAGCTCAGCGTTCGTGCCATTTGCTCATTCTGGTACGACTTCGACTCGAGAAAACCAACCCTGCGGCGGCCGTTGTTTTCTCCAAGCAGCACAGGCGTGCTCGTCTGCGTCCATCCACAGGTTAGTGAGGAACATTGAACCTGGCGATCACCGGTAGGGTGAAGTTTTCCGTTGTTACTGCGGCGCTATGCCACTGCACAGTGCATAGTGCGGGCTGAAGTCTCTTTCTTTCACTGAGAGCATCCCCCCACGTCGTTAGTAGACAACAAAGCAAAAGCATGCAGACCGATCACCAACGTTAAACCTGGCAATCAGAGGTGTGGTGAAGGTTTCTGTTCTTTCTCGGTGGTCTGCGTCGCTATGCCACTGCACTGTGTTCCATATTAAGCTTTTTTCTGTCTTACTTTGTTTGAGAGCTATTCCCACAGCGTGCGTAGATAACAAAGCAAAAGCATGCAGGCGGGGACGCCTGCGCTCCCAGGAAAAGCGGTCCCGAGCCTCTAGGCGTTGAGTCCTTTCCGGCGTAGTGTCATACGTTAGTGTCGGGGAAAAAGAGAAAAGCAAAAGCATGCAGGCGGGGACGCCTGCGGTCCCAGGAAAAACGGTCCATCGGCACCAGGCGTTGAGTCCTTTGCGGCGTAGTGTCATACGTTAGTGTGGGGAAAAAGAGAAAAGCAAAAGCATGCAGGCGAGGACGCCTGCGCTCCCAGGAGAAGCAGCCGCCGGCTATTGGGCGCTGATTCCCCACTTCATAGGGAGGTACACTCCATGCCGCAATGGGCGAATGGAGAAGATGCATAATGTAAAAAAACGTTAGCGTGCGTCGCACCTCGGGGGCAGGCCTGCCCCCCTCCGCCTATTCAAGAATGTGTTTGTCGAACTCTGTGGCTGGTGCTTGCCCGGGAGGATAGTTTCCTGTGAAGCACGCAGTACAGTATTCTTGAGAACGAGGAACGGCGCGCAGGAGCCCCTCGAGGCTGAGGAATCCGAGCGAGTCGCAGCCTATGTGGCGGCGTATCTCCTCCACGCTGCCGGCGGTTGATGCGATGAGTTTTTCCCGGCGCGGCGTGTCAATGCCGAAGTAGCAGGGGTTGACCCACGGGGGAGCACTGATGCGCATGTGGATTTCGCTCGCACCTGCAGCTCGTATCATATTGACAATTTTGCGGCTTGTCGTGCCACGCACAATCGAGTCGTCGACCACCACGACTCTCTTCCCTGCCAGCACGCTTCGAACGGGGTTGTACTTGATGCGTGCCCCGAAGTCGCGAATTGCCTGATCGGGCTCGATGAAAGTTCGACCAACGTAGTGCGAACGGATGAGTCCCATCGCGTAGGGGATTCCGCTGCGCGCGGCATAGCCGATAGCGGCGGGAACTGAGCTGTCGGGGACTGCAATCACCACATCGGCATCTGCAGGGTGCTCCGTGGCAAGCTGTTCTCCCATGCGAGTGCGGTACTCGTAAATTGCGTGCGACTGTGCCATCGAATCGGGGCGCGAAAAATAGATGTATTCGAAGATGCAGAATGCGGGATCGGTGGGCGGAAAGGGTCGCGTGGCACGCAACTCACCATCGCGCCACACAAGCATTTCGCCGGGAGCGAGTTCCCGCAGGTATTCGGCATTCATGATGTCGAGCGCACACGATTCACTCGCAATGACGTAGGCGTCCCCAAGTTTCCCAAAACAGAGAGGGCGAAACCCACGCGGATCTTTTACCGCGATGAGGCGGTCGTGGCGCAGCAGAAGGAGCGAATAGGCGCCGCGCAGTCGCAGGAGCGACATGAAGAGTGCTTCGTCGAAGTCGCGCGTAGCGGCCTGAGCGATGAGATGAATAAGGACTTCTGTGTCGGTCGTGCTCTGAAAAATGGCGCCGCGCTGCTCAAGCTCTTCTCGGATGAGAGCCGCGTTTGTGATGTTGCCATTGTGCGCGACAGCGAGGCTGCCATCGTGATATGTTGCAACAAGCGGCTGCGCATTGGCCTGTATGCTCGAACCTGTTGTCGAGTAGCGGACATGGCCGATCGCGACGTTGCCCGATAGGCGTTTCAATATGCTCTCGGTGAAGACATCGGCGACAAGTCCTGCGTCCTTGTGTACATGGATGCGGCCGCCATCCAATGACGCAATTCCTGCGCTTTCTTGGCCTCGGTGCTGAAGAGCGTAGAGCCCGAGGTAGGTTAGTTTAGCTGCTTCTGGGTGCCCGCACACAGCAACGACGCCGCACGATTCGCGCGGCTTGTCAGATGCTGTCCATTCGTCGTGGATCATTTGGTCCTCTCGTCTTTGGTGGAAAAGTTCATTTTCCCACTTTCGTTTCCACGACAGAATCGTATGCAGAGGCTAAAAGCTCGGGCGCAAGCATGAAAAAATACTCTTGCGTATCTCATTTCAGCGGACGATGTGAGCATTCACTATGAAAGAAGAACAGGTATATTTAGGACGTAACGAGATTCCGCGAAAATGGTACAACATTCACGCGGACATGCCAGTAAAGCTTCAGCCGCCTCTGCATCCCGGGACAAAGCAGCCTGCAAAACCAGAAGACTTTGCGGCGATTTTCCCGGAGCCACTCATCGAGCAAGAGATGTCGCTCGAGCCGTGGATCGATATTCCAGAAGAAATCCTTGACGTCTTGGCGTTGTGGCGGCCGACGCCCCTCATCCGTGCTCGCCATCTGGAGGTTGCGCTCCAGACACCGGCTCAAATCTGGTTCAAATACGAAGGTGTAAGCCCGGCAGGGAGTCACAAGCCGAACACGGCAGTTGCCCAGGCCTATTTCAATAAGATTGCGGGTACGAAGCGTCTTGCCACGGAAACGGGAGCAGGCCAGTGGGGCTCTGCCCTCAGTTTTGCGTGCTGCAAGTTCGGCCTCGAATGCAAAGTGTACATGGTGAAGGTAAGCTACCATCAAAAGCCTTACCGTCGCTCACTCATGCATTTGTGGGGCGCAGATGTCGTTGCGAGCCCGAGTCAGGACACGCGGGTTGGTCGAGAGATTTTGGAAAAAGACCCCGACTGTGCTGGAAGCTTGGGGATTGCGATTAGCGAAGCTATCGAAGACACGGTCACGCATCCGGGGACAAAATATAGTCTCGGGAGCGTTCTCAACCACGTGTGTCTCCATCAAACGGTTATCGGTCTGGAGACTCGCGAACAATTCCGCAGAGCTGGCATCAAGCCCGACATTCTCATTGGGTGCTGCGGTGGTGGAAGCAACTTTGCTGGCTTTGCTTTCCCCTTTGCGGGCGAAAAATTGCGAGGAGAAGCTGACTATCAACTCATCGGTGTTGAACCGGCTGCATGTCCTACGCTGACGCGCGGCGAGTTCCGGTATGATTTCGGCGACACTGCTGGTATGACGCCTCTCTTGCCGATGTATACTTTGGGGCACGATTTTATGCCGCCCGGAATTCACGCGGGTGGACTGCGTTATCACGGGATGGCACCTTTGCTAAGTGCACTTGTGCGCGATGGGATCATTGAGGCGCGGACTTCCCGTCAACTGGCTACTTTTGAAGCAGCTGTCATGTTTGCTCGTGCGGAGGGTATCGTCCCTGCGCCGGAAAGTGCACATGCCATCAAGGTCGCCATTGACGAAGCAATCCGGGCACGCGAGGAAAAAACACCTCGGGTGATCGCATTCTGCCTGAGTGGCCACGGCTTCCTGGATCTCGCCTCGTACGACGCTTATTTTGCCGGCAAGCTCCAAGATTACGAATACGAGCCCCAGCAAAGCGCCAAGTCCTGAGGAAACACCGCGCTGAGAGACAGGGTCCTGGGAAAGAGCTGATTAAGCCTGGCACCAGGTGAGGCGGGGAAGAGCCTGAGCCTTGCGGCAAGCGGATTCCGAAAACCTGGTGGGAGAGAGTGTGGTGCGCCTTGAGTGATAGATGATCGGAGGCGATCCTCTCGCCCACGTTTTTCCGCCGGTAATTGTTGCTTTGGAGCTAAACTTTTTCCCGGTTTGCTGTATGGAGAGAATTGGCGAGAAAGAACGACAACTTCACCCCCGGTGAAGCGTTTTTTCTCAGAAATGTGGAGAGTAGCAAATGGACATGACGTTTTTGAGCATTTTGGGACAAACAGCAGCAGGTGACGGGCATGCGGCAGGTGGGGGCGAACAACTCACGTCGCTTCTGCTCATGTTCGGTGTGCTTTTCCTTCTTTTTTATTTTATCATCCTTCGTCCTCAGAAGCGCGAGCAGCAGCGGATGGAGGCAATGCGAGATGCGATAAAAAAAGGTGATCGAGTAGTCACCATCGGTGGGATTCACGGCACCGTGACAGCCGTGGACACGTCGAATAATATTGTCACGGTTCAGGTTGATAAGAACACTAAGATAGATTTTTCGAAGCAAGCAATCGCGACCGTATTTCCAAAAGATGAGGCGCGCGCAGCTGGCGAAGAGAAGAAAAACAACACTTAGTAGTAAAGAGAGCGCCTTATGGTAACAGAAAACGTACAAACAATCGAAAAAGCACTTGATCCAAATCGGGTTACAGTCGAGATGGTCAAGTCAAACCCGGAAGTCCGGACCCTCATTGATTGCGCGGATAAGTATCTGGCTGCAATCGGCTATACTGACCACGGTTTTGGTCATGTGTCGCGTGTGGCTGTTCGGGCACAAAAAATCCTTCGCGAATTGGGCATGTCGCAGCGCGAAATTGAACTGGCGGGAATTGCCGCCTACCTCCATGATATCGGGAATGTCATACACCGGCAGGGGCACGCCCACCACAGTGCGCTCTTGAGTTTCCCGATCCTCCAGAAAATGGGGATGCCGCTTACGGAGATTGCGGTGGTGGCAGGCGCCATTGCGAATCATCACGAGGATTGTGGTGAACCTGTCTCGAATGTCGGTGCAGCACTCATTATCGCTGACAAGTCGGATGTGTTGCGGTCGCGTGTACGCAATCCTCGAATGATCAACTTCGATATTCACGACAGGGTCAATTACGCCGCGGAAAGCAGCGAACTAATTGTTGACAAGGAGCGGCACCACATCACGGTCAAACTCAAGATCGACACATCAATCAGTCAGGTCATTGAGTATTTCGAGATTTTCATGACTCGAATGACGATGAGTCGTCGTGCTGCAAATTACTTGAATTGTGACTTTGGCCTTATCATCAACGAAGTCCAGCTAGCGTAAAATTGCAGCAGAAAGATCCGCCCGCGGACAGAATCTTGTTCTTGCTGTCGGTTCGCGGCGAAAGAGAAGATGTAACACGCTGCCGGCGTCTTTTCGGATGCGGGAGCGTGTTCTCTTGTGCAGGTGGGAGTGTTGCGGTGTCGCGCACATTGCGCGGAAGACAAGTTTCCGGCTCGTAGGTGAGCCTCATTTCGGCATGAAGCTCTGCAGCTGAGAGTGGGAGCGGTTCGTGCCTAACAAAAGAGATGGAGCGCAATGAAAGCGGAACTAAAGCTTCGTGTGGGAATCGTACTGGCCGTCGTTCTGATTTCCCTTTGGCTTGTTTTCCCGACATTTCAATACTTCCTCGGCGTCTCGGGAAAAATATCTGTGACTCCGGAACGGCTCGAGGATTTGCGGAAACAAAGTATTCCTTTGGGGCTCGATCTTCAGGGTGGCGTGGATGTCTTACTCGAAGTGGATGAGGCGCGCCTCAAAGCCCTGAAAATTCAGCGTTACGCCGATGAAGTGTCGAACGCGTTCAAGCAAGATAGCCCGCCGATCGATGCAACAGTCGATCTCTCGCCTGACAAAACGAAAATTGTTGTCGTAGTCAACAAGCCGGAGCATGTTCGGCCAGCTCAGGCTATTCTCAAGCGTTTTAAGGAGCAGCAGATTTTCGACAACTTCGATGAAACTGCTATCCAAGCAGGAAAGCCTGTTGAGCTGATTGTCAGAAGTGAGCTCCTCAAGCAGGACATAGAGAAAACGGTCGACAGTGCGCTGAAAGTTATCCGCGACCGCGTGGACAAACTCGGTGTCACTCAGCCCGTCGTGGTCAAGCAGGGCGCCAATCGTATCCGTGTTCAGCTTCCGGGTGAGAAGGATCCTGACAAGGTCGTGAAAACAATTATCCGCCCGGCGCAGCTGGAATTCCGTGCGGTACGTGCAGCCCAGCAACCTGTGGTCGATTCCGATGGACGCGAACGTTATCCCGACGACAGTGCCTCCTATATAGACATTAACACAGGGAGGCCTCTCGAGGGAAAGCAGATCCCTGCGGGCTATGAAGTGCGTCCCATGCGGATCCAGAAAAGAGATCCAGCAACGGGACAACTGAAAACCGAAGACCGATATATTCTCGTGAAACAGAAAGTCGAGATGACGGGCGAGAGCCTCCTCGATTCGTGGGTAAGTCTCGATCCGACCAAGTTCAATCAGCCGATCGTTCATCTCGAATTCAAACCAGAAGGTGCGAAGAAATTCGAGCAGGTGACACGGCAATATGAGCATAAGCCGCTAGCTGTTTTGCTCGACGGGGTTGTCTACACCGCGCCTAACATAAATCAGGTCATCAGCGAAGGAAGCTGCATCATTGAGGGTGCTTTCGACTTGGAGGAAGCTCAGAATCTAAGCCTTATATTGAAAGCCGGAGCCTTGCCGGCTGAGCTCGTCACGAAAGAAAAGCGAACAGTCGAGGCGACTCTCGGAGCCGATTCCATCCGGGCCAGCGTCTATGCCCTCGTGGTGGGGAGTATCATCGTGGCGCTCTTCATGATTGTTTATTACGGGATGGCAGGAGTCATCGCTGATATTGCGCTGGCCATTAACGTTCTCATCATTTTCGCTTTCATGAAACTCGCTAATGCGACCCTCACGCTCTCCGGAATCGGGGGAATCCTTTTGACGGTGGGAATGGCCGTTGACGCAAACATCCTTATTTATGAGCGAATTCGAGAAGAATTAGCAACGGGGAAGACTCTCAAACAGGCTATTCACCTCGGCTTCGGGCGCGCATTTTCGGTCATTTTCGACGCGAACCTGACAACACTCATTTCAGGTCTGACGCTTCTGCAATTTGGAACACAAACGGTGAAGGGATTTGCCCTGTCCCTGAACATCGGTATTATTGCCACGTTGTTCACAGGACTTTACTGCACGCATGCGCTTATCGATGCGTACGTCGCGCTTCGCAAGACTATCTCCTTTGGAAAGCTGCAGTGGTTGAAACCGGGCGTGTATTTCGACGTTTTGAAGCTCAAAAAATTCTCTTACGCGTGGTCTCTCGTGCTGTTTGTGGCGTCTGTTCTCTACGTCCTGCCTTTCAAGCCTTTCCCGGGTCCAAACTGGGGAGTTGATTTCGAGGGTGGCTTGCTGAGCGATGTGCAAATAACCAAGCCCGTTAGTGTGCAAACGCTTCAAGCGGCGTATCCCGACTGGCGAGTTCAGAAAGTTTCCGGCGAGAACATGTACCTCGTCCGGATGAAGTTCGTCACCAATGCGCAAGATCAAATATCGGCGACTCAGCAGGAGCTAGTAAAACGCCTCGACAAAGTCGTCGGACCTGGCAACTACAAGGTTCTCGGTTCAGAATCGGTGAGTAATGAAGTGGGCGCCGAGTTCACGCGTACAGCGATTATCGCCTGTCTGATCGCTTCAATCGGTATCCTCATCTATATGTGGTTCCGATTCGAATTTCTCTTTGGTTTTGCAGCGGTTGTCGCTCTTTTCCACGACCTTATAATTACCTTCGGTGTTTTCAACATGCTGGGCGATCTTAACCTTGCAGGGGAAGTGACCCTTGATGTCGTCTCGGCACTTCTTGTCATCCTCGGCTACTCTGTGAATGATACGATCATTATCTTCGATCGTGTTCGAGAAAACATGCGACTGCATCCCGGAACTCCCATGAAGGAGCTCATCAACCGCAGTATTTGCGAGTCGTTGAACCGAACGTTCAACACGGTGGGAACTGTGATTATGGTGCTCGTCGTCATGCTTGTCCTTGGCGGGAAGGGACTCTATGATTTTGCTCTTGTTCTTCTTATCGGTATCATTAAGGGCACATACTCCTCGAGCTTTGTGGCGAGCCCACTTCTTTACGACATTGGAAACTATTTGAAAAAGCGTTCGGCACGGCGCTCGGGTGCTCAGCAGATCAGCCCACTGCTGAAGGGAAACCAATGAGCAGAGTACGACCGCGTTCGATTGTGGTGTGCTCCGAAAAGTGGGCGAGAGCCTGCGCGAACGGGTTGGGTAACCGACGTTGCCCCCGGGCACCTTTCATGCAATTCGGTCGCATGTACTTGGCCACAGCATTTGAAGGCAAAATGAACGTGAATTCATATTGAAAAGTTACGGGTAAAGGAGACGAGGCGTGAAAGAATACGCACCGAATCAAATTCGAAATGTTGCTCTGGCTGGGCATACTGGCTCGGGCAAAACAACACTCGCTGAGGCAATCTGTTTCAATCTCAAGTTGATAGATCGAATGGGTCGGGTAGAGGACGGAAACACCGTGTCCGATTACGATCCTGAAGAGCAGAAGAGGCTCATGTCGATCAATGCATCGCTCATACCGGTCGAGTATCGGGGCCACAAGATAAACTTCCTCGATCTCCCTGGTTATCGTGATTTTGTAGGAGAGATTCGTAATGCGTTGCGTGTTGCTGACGCAGCAGGCATTGTCGTTGATGCGTCGGGAGGCATCGAAGTTGGTGCTGAGTTAGCGTGGGAATATGCTGACGAGTTCAAGCTGCCCCGCATCGTCATTATCAACAAGATGAATCGTGAGCGTGCGAATTTTTCCAAGGCGCTCGAGGACGTAAAAGAGGCATTTGGGTGCCGGCTTGCAATCGTCAGTTTCCCCCACGGCGAAGGAACTGAGTTCCAGGGGGTGGTCAATGTTCTGTCGCGCAAGTTCGTCGTGGGCAACAATGGCAAGTGCGAGGTAAAAGAAGTTCCCGCGGAAGCAAAGGAACGTATGGAGTCTCTTCGAGCAGAACTCATCGAGTTGGCTGCCGAAGGAGACGACGAACTCACAATGAAGTTTCTCGACGGCGGGGATCTCACGGATGAAGAAATCCTCCGGGGATTGAAAGGCGTTATCAATAGCGGGCGAATCGTGCCGGTTCTGGCTGCTGCAGGAACAGCAGGCGTTGGCGCCACAGACATTTTGGATTTTGCCGTCGACTGCCTGCCCGCTCCTCCAGAGCGTCCTTCATTCACTGCAAAGAGCGTCGACGGAAGCCAGGAGATCGTGCTGGATTACGACGTGAACGCTCCGACAGTCGCATTCGTCTTTAAGACCGTGAGTGACCCCTACGCTGGGCGCCTTACCTTTTTCAAGGTGTTGCGTGGCCAGGTGAGTAACGACACCTCCCTTTTGAATGTGACGCGAGGGGTGGAAGAAAAAGTGAGTCATCTCATGACGGTTCGTGGCAAAAAGAGCGAGCCCATCAACAAAGCCCTCGCTGGAGATATCGGGGTGTTGGCGAAGCTTTCCAATACTTTCACGGGCGACACTCTCTGTGACCCGAAGAATCCTGTGAAAGTGGAGCCGACACCAATGCCGCCTCAGACGGTGCAGATGGCTGTTGTGGCGAAATCAAAAGAAGATGAAGAAAAGATCGGTATGGCGATGCACCGGCTCATCGAGCAGGATCCCACGCTCACACTTTATCGCGATCAGGCCGTTCGCCAGACTATTCTGTGCGGCATGGGTGACACGCACCTAGAAGTGGCTGTATCGCGTCTGCGTGCTCAGAGCAAGGTCGAGGTTGAACTCGAGGTTCCGAAGGTTCCCTACCGTGAAACGATCACGAAGGTTGCCCAGGGACAGGGAAAACACAAGAAGCAATCGGGTGGACGCGGACAGTTTGGTGAATGCTGGCTGCGACTCGAGCCACTTCCCGAGGGATCTGGTTTTCAGTTCGAATGGCAGATTGTCGGCGGCGTCATCCCCACCAAGTTCCAGCCGTCCGTTGAAAAGGGTATCGTTCAAGCGATGGAGAAAGGTGTGCTTGCTGGCTATCCTGTCGTCGATGTAAAAGCAATCTGCTATGACGGGAAAGATCACCCAGTCGATTCCAGCGATATGGCGTTTCAGATCGCTGCGTCAAAGGGATTCAAGAATGTGGCAAAAGAAGCTAACCCGATTCTCCTTGAGCCGATCTACCGGGTGAAAGTGATAGTCCCCGAGCAATACATGGGCGATGTGATGGGTGACTTGAACTCGCGTCGCGGACGCATTCTTGGCATGACTTCTCATGGGCGCAAGCAGGTTATCGAAGCGCTGGTGCCGTTGGCGGAAATGTTCGAGTACTCCAAGCAACTACGTTCGATGACGCAGGGCCGCGGAACGTACGAAATGGTCTTCGACCACTACGAGCGGGTCCCGGCGGAAATCCAGGCAAAGGTTGTTGCGGCAGCAAAACCCGAAGCCGAGGAAGAAGAAGAATAGAACACTTGTCTCGGCTGGATATCGCCCAGAAGTAATTCTGCGACAGGGGCGCGCTCGACGCGGGTGCGCCCCTGAAACTTTTTTGCAAAGGTTTGACGTAAGCAAAAACTCGAGCGGTATAGTCAAGTCTATCGTTGCACCAGGGTGCATCGATGCATACAGTTTCACTCTCGGTTGTTATCCATCTGATCAAATTTTCGGAGCACGGGAAGAGCTCATGAAGTCGCCAGCATTGAAGGCTGCTCTTATTTGGTTATTCCTCTTTGGTGGCTTTGCTGCTTTTGTGATCGCCAATAAGGGGTGGGGCGTCTTCCTGAATTATCTCCTTCTCGGGCTGCCTCAGGGGGCAATTATCGCTGCAATTGCCGTGGGCTATTCTATGGTTTATGGCATCATCCAGCTGATCAACTTTGCTCACGGCGAGATTTTCATGTTTTCGGCTTACTTTCTTCTCATGTTTCTTGTCCCTCCTGACAGTCCCACTTCGCTTGCTCCACGCATTATCACAGGGCTTATTGCCCTCATCGTGGCTGTCGCTGCGTTTGTTGCACTCGGCGAAAAGCGAAAACCTCTTATTCGGTGGGTTGGGGCGCTCGGAGCCGGGGCACTTGTTGCAGCTCTCAACTATAAACTCCTCCCCCGATGGGGAGGCAATCCCGTTTTGCCCTTCTTTGCTGCCTACGCGATTGCGATTGTCTACACATGTTGCTTGGGTGTGACCATTGACCGCCTTGCCTATCGGCCTTTGCGTTCCTCGCCACGGCTTATTCCTCTCATAACGGCGATCGGTCTTTCGCTTCTTCTGCAAAACGTTGCTCAGGTGACGTGGGGTAGCGCAAGTCGCTTTTACCCGGCAAGTGTTGTCCCCGAGTTTTTCAGCGGCAAGCGAGTGCCTCTCGCAACTGTGGGGGACACACGCCTCGACATGTCTTTCCTCGACCTCGTCATTCTTTTGGTGGCGGTAGGGTCGATGGCAGTACTGCAAACCTTTGTTCTGCGTACAAAGACCGGAAAAGCCATGCGTGCGTGCGCTCAGGACAGAGTAACTGCAAGCCTTATGGGGATTCAGGTCGATGTGGTCGTAGCTCTTGCTTTTGCTATTGGTGCGGGACTGGCTGCTCTTGTTGCCCCGCTCTACGTCTTGCGGGGAACTCCCCTCTATCCCCAGATGGGCTATATCGTCGGGATTCTTGCCTTTGCCTCTGCCGTATTGGGCGGGATTGGGAATCTCACCGGCGCCATGATCGGAGGGATGATAATCGGCATCATTTACAGCTTTGTGCCGCTCTTTGATGCTCTCGATACATTCCCGGTTTTCACATATCTCGAGCAGGCTGGGTGGGTGACCCGCGAAGGACTTCAGAGGGCAATGGCAGCCTTCGGCAGGCCAAGCCAGTATCAGCTTGGTGTGGCGTACGCTTTTATGATTTTGGTCATCGTCTTCAAACCAACAGGACTTTTGGGAAAGGCTAGCGCAAAAAGGGCATGAGAGAGAACGTTTTAGGAATGCGGTTGAGTCCACGTCAGTGGCGTTATATCGGAGCGCTCGCCTATATTCTTGTAGCGCTTCTTCTTCCGTGGATATTCCGAAGTGTGGTTCCTTCTGCTTCGTACGCGCCGGTGATGAATGTTGCTATCCTCGTGACGATTGCTGCGATTGCTGCCCTAGGGCTCAACATCATCGTTGGTTACTGTGGCCTTCTCAACCTGGGATTTGCAGGGTTTATGCTCATCGGTGCATACACATCTGGCATTCTCATGAAAGAATATGGATGGAGTTTTTGGACTGCCGTACTGGCAGCAATGCTTCACGGAGCCTTGTGGGGAGTAATCTTGGGAATTCCGACGTTGCGGCTCGTAGGAGACTACTTTGCGATCGTGACGTTTGGATTTAGTGAACTTGTGATTATGATAGCCAAGAACTGGGTCAATGTGACTCGAGGTCCAGCAGGCTATCCAGATGTACCGCGTCCGGCGATCGATTTCTCATGGCTCAGTGGCATTCTCGGGGTGTCCGCCGAAAAGCTTCGCTATACTTTCACCGGCATTGATAGAGTCCCCTATTGGTATCTCGGCGCTCTGCTGCTCGGTTTGTGTATGGTTGTTTCTGATCGTCTCGCTCGTTCGCGGGTGGGGCGGGCGTGGTTCGCCATCCGCGAGGACGAGGTGGCAGCAGAAGCCTGTGGAATCGATTCGCGGTGGTACAAAACACAGGCGTTTGCGGTGAGCGCGAGCATCGGTGCCCTCGCTGGGGCGTTCCAGGGCTCCTATCTCACATTGGTTGACTATCGCAATTACGAGTTCATGACGAGTGTTTATGTTCTTTGTTACGTCGTACTGGGTGGCATGGGGACAGTTCTTGGCCCAGTCGTCGGCGCAGCTGTTCTTGTTTCGTTTGTTGAACTCTTGCGCACGAGTCCTTTGGTGTACGTCGCGCAACTCTTCTTCTGGTGGCCTTCTGTACAGAAGTGGCTTCTTGCGATCCCGTGGGCGCCCGACATGCGCTTTATCGTGTATGGAATTATTCTCATCCTCATGATACGGTTTCGGCCAGAGGGTATTATCAGCAATCGCACACGTTCACGAGAGCTACACACCCATTACGAGCCGGGAGAAGAGGACGGCTTGTCGCTCTACGTTCTTCATTCACGGTGAGTTCTTGACACTTGCTCGGCAGGCGATGGCTTATTTTCTGATTTCGAAATGAAGGAAAACGAGAGGTAAATTATGGCACAAAGGACGCTTATTTTTGTCAAACCCGACGGGGTGCGGAGAGGTCTTGTAGGCGAGATCATCAGCCGGTTCGAGAGGAAGGGACTGCGAATTGTGGCCATGAAAATGCTTCGCTTTACCCCGGAACTTGCGCGTCGGCACTACGAAGAACACGTCAACAAGCCCTTCTATCCGGCACTTGAGAAGTTCATCCTCAGCGGCCCGGTGGTTGCAATGGTGCTTGAAGGCGAAGACGTCGTCGAACTGACGCGTCTCATGATGGGGAAGACGAAGCACACCGAAGCAGCGCCCGGCACAATTCGCGGCGACTTTGCTTACACGACAACCGAAAACCTTGTCCACGGGAGCGATAGCCCCGAGCGCGCAGAAATCGAAATCGCGAATTTCTTCAGTCCGGAAGAGCTTGTTGGATAAAACGAATCAGTTACCTTCACCAATGAGAGAAGGCCTTGGAGGTACTGGGTGGGTACGCAGGAGAAACCGGTGACGAGTAGCAAGACGCAGATGAGTGCGGACACGCCTCTTCTGCGACAGTATCATCGGATCAAATCCCAACACCCTGACCACATTCTCTTTTTTCGGTGCGGCGACTTTTACGAGATGTTCCACGACGACGCGAAGATCGCTGCCCGAGTCCTTGGCATCGCTCTCACAAGCAGGGGAACCGACGCTCAAGGGCGTCCGGTTCCTCTTGCTGGTGTGCCCTACCACGCTGTCGAGCCTTACCTCGCGAAAATGATCCGCGCCGGGTTTAAAGTGGCGATTTGCGAGCAAATGGAGAACCCGAAGTACGCGAAGGGTGTGGTGCGCCGCGAGGTGGTGAGGGTAGTCACGCCTGGAACGGTCGTCGAAGAAAACCTCCTTGATAATAAGGCGAACAATTATCTCGTAAGCGCAGCGTGCCTTGATGGGCAGTGGGGACTTGCTGCGCTCGAGTTCTCAACGGGCGACTTTTTTATCACAGCTTTCGATGGAAAACATGCGGGTCTGCGTGTTGCGAACGAAATCTTGCGTCTCGAGCCAGCCGAGCTGGTTGTCTTCAGCGGCCAGCGGGCTCAGGTGGAGTCACTTCTTGGATGGAAAGTCGACAACACAGAACTTCCCATCCGGGAGGCGGCAAGCGCAGAGAGCGAAGAGGTCCGCCCGAAGCTTGTGGGCGAGAAACGTCCGGCTGTCGCAGAAGTTGACGGACCGCTGAGTCCTGCAGCTGCCCGTGCCGTGCTCATCGATCACTTCAAGGTTCATGATTTGTCGGGTTTTGGCGCCGAGGAGTGTCTTGCTGGGATCTGTGCTGCTGCAGCCGTCCTTGAATATTTGAAGCAAACCCAGAGCACGCACCTTGCTCATATCACCGGGTTGAGAGTTTATCATCCTGGGGAGTTCATGACTCTCGACGCGACGACGCAAAGGTCGTTGGAGCTTGTCACAAATTTGTCCGACGCCACGCGGCGTAATACCCTGCTCGAGGTGCTCGACCACACAGCTACTGCTATGGGAGGAAGACTCCTCCGGACGTGGATTCTCAAGCCTTTGCGCTCATTGGAGCTTATTACTGAACGACTCGACGCTGTCGAAGCTTTGTCGAGCGACTATGTCTTGCGGCAGCGTCTCACAGAACTTCTCCGAAAAGTGAGCGATATTGAACGTATTCTTGCACGAGCGGTGTGCAAGACAGCGAACGCTCGAGATCTTCTCGCCTTGCGCCAGTCGCTCGAGCAAATCCCTGAGATTCGTTCGCTCCTTTCGGAATCGCAGAGAAAAACCCGTCTCCTCGAAAAACTTGTCACCGAGCTCGATCCCCTCGCCGAATTGGTTCAATCGCTCCGGGCGATAGTCGATAACCCACCTACGAGCGTGAGGGAAGGCGGCATTATTGCAGATGGCTACGACGAAAAACTCGACGAGCTACGCGCGGTCGCTCGCGATTCAAAGTCGTGGATTGCAGCGATGCGCCAAGCAGAAATAGAAAAAACAGGTATTCCCAATCTTAAAATAGGTTACAATAAAGTTTTCGGATATTACATTGAAGTTACCAACTCTTATCTCGATCGTGTTCCTGCCGACTATATCCGGAAGCAGACTCTTACGGGAGCGGAGCGCTTCATCACGCCGGAGCTGAAGGAAAAAGAGGAGATTATTCTTCATGCGGAGGAGCGGATTCAGGAGCTCGAATTCGAGATTTTCGAACGGCTCCGAGAGGATGTCTGTCAACATGCCCGTCAACTCCAGCGCACGGCAAGCGCGGTCGCAGTCGTCGATGCTCTTCTCTCTTTAGCGCATGCCGCTGTTGCGGGCAACTACTGTCGCCCGGAGGTCATTCCTCACGATGAGAAAGCGGTGCTCCGTATTATCGATGGACGTCACCCCGTGCTTGAGGCGCTTGATTTAGGTCAGCCGTTTGTTCCAAATGATGTGCTCCTGGATCACGTCGAGCAGCAAATTCTCCTCATCACAGGTCCCAACATGGCGGGCAAGAGTACCTATATCCGGCAAGTGGCGCTCATCGCGCTCATGGCACACGTTGGATCTTTTGTGCCGGCGCGGCAAGCTGTCGTGCCGATCCTCGATAGGGTGTTCACTCGCGTGGGCGCGATGGATCAGATCGCACGGGGGCAGAGCACTTTCCTCGTGGAAATGAGTGAGACGGCAAATATCCTCAATAATGCAACGAATGAGTCGCTTGTCATTCTTGATGAGATCGGTCGTGGGACATCGACGTACGACGGGCTTTCCATTGCCTGGGCAGTCGTGGAATATCTTCACAATGCGAAGGGGAAACAACCCTTTACGCTTTTTGCCACCCATTATCATGAGCTCACGGCGTTAGAGGACGTTCTTCCGCGGGTTAAGAACTACAATGTTGCAGTTCTCGAGGAAGCAGATCGTGTTGCCTTTCTCTACAAAATCGTCCGGGGAGCGACGGACCGCAGTTATGGCATTTATGCTGCCCAGGTCGCGGGTTTGCCTAAGAGCGTCATTCGGCGGGCAAAAGAGCTTCTCGAGAGTCTCGAAGAGGGAAGAGATATTAGAGTGCAGGGGGCTGGGAAAAGAATATCGCGCGATGAGACGGTGCAGCTAACATTTTTCGATTTTCTCGAGGATCCAATTGTTCAGAAACTGAAGGCTGTGGACGTAAATAAGCTGACTCCTTTGGAGGCACTTGCGCTTTTAGCAGAACTTGCTGAACAGGCGCGACGTGGTCGCAACGGATAGGGGCCGAGCGAAAGGTTATTGACTCACGATTGGCCCGACGAATTCTGCTCGCGATCCAGACTTTCCTGCAGGTACTTCAAAACACTTTGAAAGCGTACCTCGTTTCCCGTATCAACCTCGCAGAGTTTCTTGTGTGTCTCAAGCATGTGAAGAAGCATCTCGACCTTGTTCCCCGCAGCGGCTTTCTCTTCCTTGAATGCTGTCTCTGGAACTTGCTCGACTTGCGTTTGGCTTTCCCCACCTCGGATTTCCACAAAACGGCTGATGCCAAGCGTGTCGAGAAGCTTGTGCGTGTGCTTGTTTGGGTTTATGATGACGAGCAAGCGTTTGCAGTCCTGTCTCTGACGAAGAGCAATAGCCGCCAGTGCACCCATGAATGTGGAATCCATCGACTCGCATTGCTCGAGATCGATGATAAAAGTATACTTGCCAGGGCCACACTTTGCGCATATGCGGTCAGCAAGCTTCGTCAATCCGTAGCTCGTGGCAAAAGTTCCTTTTCCAATGACTTTCACGATGACAATGCCATCGGGGAGCTCGGCGAATTGTAAGGTGTCCGTGGCTTGAGCATTTGTCATATTGTTGTTCGTAGTCATCTTAACTTCCCTCATTATCAGCGACAATTTTCACGTAGAAATGTCTTTCACGTGGCCCGTCGAACTCACAAAAAAAGATCCCCTGCCACGTTCCTAGCACGAGATTGCCATTGTGGACAATGAGCGTCTGGGATGCTCCCACAAGCGAGGACTGAATATGGGAGTCACTATTCCCCTCTGCGTGAGCATAATTCCACGAATGTGGAACGATCCTGCCTAAAGCGGATCCGATATCGTACACGACGTCGGGATCTGCGTGTTCATTGATGGTAATTGCCCCAGTGGTGTGAGGACAATAGACAACACAGATACCTGACCGTATTCGGGAGGCAGCAACAGCTTCACGCACGTACTGCGTGATATCTACAAATTCGACCCGTCTATGCGTTTGAATTCGGTATTCTTTCATGCCGTAAGCCCAAAATACATCGTGCTTTCTATAAGCTAGTTTTCCAAAACTCACGTAGAAAAAGCAGTTTGTTGTCTGCTTTTGCCTTTCTTTAAAAATCCGTGCATAGAGGGAATAAAATTCAGAAAGATTCGTTTGCAAAGTCCTTCTTTTTCTGAGTTGTGTAAAAAGTCGAAGGAAGTGCTGACAATGGAAACAATGAAAGCCATGGTTCTCGAACAACCGGGACAACCTCTCGCTCTCAAGGAAGTGCCGAAACCTAAGGCCGGTCCTGGCGAAGTTCTCATCAGGGTCGAGACGTGCGGCGTGTGTCGGACAGACCAACACATTGTAGATGGGGAACTGCCACCTTCTCAGTTACGTCCTCTTATTCCTGGTCATGAAATTGTAGGCACAGTTGTGGAGCTGGGCGACGGCGTCGAAAACATGGAGATCGGCCAACGCGTGGGAGTGCCGTGGCTTGGGAAAACCTGCGGCAAGTGTTGGTACTGCCGCCATGAGAGGGAGAATCTCTGTGATTATCCAGAGTTTACTGGTTACACGCGTCAGGGCGGTTATGCGGAGTACGTCGTGGCAGATGTCCGCTATTGCTTTGGAATCCCGCTTGCATACGATGCTGCCCATGCCGCCCCTCTTCTGTGCGCTGGGCTTATTGGGTATCGCGCTTATCGACTAGCGGGCGATGACGCTCGTTCTCTTGGACTCTACGGTTTCGGGGCGAGTGCGCACATCCTTGCTCAGCTTGCTCAAGCGCAGGGACGCGATGTTTTTGCATTTGTGCGATCTGGAGATGAAAAGGGAAGGATATTTGCCAAACAGCTCGGCTGTTCGTGGGCAGGTTTCAGCGATGAGCCGGCGCCTATTCCTCTCGATGCAGCGATCATCTTTGCGCCAGTGGGAAGTCTTGTGCCGAATGCATTGCGTGCAGTGCGCAAGGGCGGCGTGGTTGTCTGCGCAGGTATCCACATGAGTGACATTCCCAGCTTCCCCTACAAGATTTTATGGGAAGAACGAATTGTGCGCTCTGTCGCAAATCTTGAGCGGCGCGACGGCGTGGAATTTTTCCGCGCGCTGGAACATGTGTCGGTGAAAACGCACGTACAGCTCTATCCCCTTGAAGAAGCAAACAATGCACTTGATGCGCTGAGAAGTGGGACCCTCGAGGGTGCAGCAGTGCTCACCGTTTCGTGACACTCTGGGAGCAACGGTTTGCTTCCCTCGACACGAGAGAACGCAAAACCGCAAGGTTTTCGACATCCTCTTTCATGTCTGGTCCTTTGGGAGTTTCGATGACCATGGGGATGCCGCGCAGCTTTTTGTCCTGCATGAAGAAGCGAAAACCTGTTGTTCCTATCTGACCCTTTCCAATGTGTTCGTGTCTATCGACACGCGAGCCACACGGAGCTTTTGAATCATTGAGATGGAGAGCGCACAGGCGATCGCGTCCGAGGAACCTATCGAAGTCTTCCCAAAGCTGAACGTAGCCTTCCGGTGTCCGGATATCATAGCCAGCAGCGAAGACATGTGCGGTATCGAGGCAGATTCCAAGCCGGCGACTGGAGGCGACTCTTTCAATGATCTCGTTCAACTCGCGGAAATCTGCGCCCAGGGCTGAGCCTTGACCTGCTGTTGTTTCAAGGCATATTTTGCACTGGCAGTCGGGGAGACGTTCGTAAATCTCGTCGAGGGCTTTCGCGACACACTTAATGCCAGCCTCTGAGCCAGCGCCGCCATGACTGCCCGGGTGAACGACGAGAAACTCAAGTCCCAGTGCATCGCACCTCTGGAGCTCGTCGATCATGTCTTCGATAGATTTCTTCCGAAGCAGAGGATCGCTCGTTGCTAAATTAACAAGATAAATAGAATGAGCAAAAGCTTTATTTATGGCGCTCTCACTTCGACGGCGACAAAACTCTTGTGCTTCAGCGCTGTCAAGCGGTGGGAACTCCCACCGAGTGTTGCCTTTGACAAAAATCTGCATGGCAGTGCAACCGATCTGGAGCGCTCGTTCGAGTGCTTTGAGTGGACCTCCCGCAGCGCTGACGTGAGCCCCTAAAAGCACGTCTTTTTCCGCGCGACCTTTCTTTTTGGTCTCAGTTTTGGGCATCCACGATCTCCCGTGCTCTTGTCCAAATGAGATCGAACATCGGCTCTGTCAAGCGGCCGGTAAGGGTGTTCTGTTGGCTCGGATGAAAAGAACAGAGAAGGCGAGGTGCTCGAGAAATAGAGAATTCTGCACCATGAGCAAACGCGTGCGCGCCACGGCTCGTAATGATTCCTTTTTCCTTAAGGTACCTAAGCCACCAGTCGAAAGCAACCCGCCCAAGCACAACAACGCAACGAAGGTGGGGCCAAAGGAGTTCAACTTCTCGCACGAGAAACGGCTTACAGTTGGCAATTTCTTCGGGGCTGAGTTTGTTCTCGGGTGGAGCGCAGCGCGCAACGGCTGATACATAGCAATCGCAGAGACGCATTCCATCATTGCGCGAAATCGATTGTGGCTGACTGGCAAAGCCCGCCTTGTAAAGAGCCCTGAATAGCCAATCGCCTGAACGATCGCCGGTGAAAATGCGGCCTGTACGGTTTCCTCCGTGAGCGGCAGGAGCAAGTCCGATGATGAGTAGTTTTGCCTCGATGTCTCCAAATCCGGTCACGGGCTTTGCCCAATAGCTTTGCCCTTGGAATCGCCGCGGGGGCTTTGCCGCTACTGATTCACGCCAGGCTACAAGTCGTGGGCACTTTCGACACTCAGTAATTTCTTTGGCTAATTGCTCCAATGCGTGCTTGAGGGGCTCTTTCTCGGCGTTCATTCCTCTTCTTTTACGAACGACTCAGCCGAAAAGTTCATATTCTCGCCATCTTGCTGGGTTCTTTGCTTGTGATGAAAAGGTGAGGCACACGGCTCCCCGTGTATATCAAGGAGAGGAGAGAGCACACACGTTTCCGAGTTTTCAAGATTGCGCCATATTTCTCCTGTACGAATCTTTGCAGGATCGAGAAGATAGAGTAATGGATTGCCCCAAAACGAGCGCAGCCATGAGGACAAGCAACTTGGAGTGGAAATGAGAAGCAGCGAACATCCCGACGAGACATACGAAATTCGCGAGTTTGTGTGTGCGCGGTGCGGAAACTGCTGCCGTGGCGAGGGAATCGTCCGCGTCTCTCGAGAAGAAGCGTTTGCGATTGCCCAGTACTTGCGTATCAGTCTTGATGAATTTTACCGTGCCTACACACGTGAACCTGACGATCCTGCGGAGAGAGAAGAAGGAGTACGGTGGCTTGTCGACAAAGAGGGCGAGGCACGGGAATGCATTTTCCTTTCCGACAATGCCTGCGTGATCCATCCCGTGAAGCCGCTTAAGTGCAGAACCTTTCCCCTCGCTTGGCGCACACCGGACGTCTGTGAGTACTGCGTCGGCATGAAGAGTTAAACTTCATGGGGGTGATTCACGTTCTTGCAGCTTCTCTGGGCAGCGCCCTTTTGTCTGTCGCAAATGGAAACAACTTCTCCTCGAAGGGCTACTCTTTTGCTACTTGACATGCAAAACGGCAAGCTATGACTCCGAGATAACATTTATAAGTTTAGTGAACGAGATAATAGCAGGGGTTTTTGCACATCTATGAAACACTTCATTGTGGAGATTATCTATAAAGTGCCTTTTGAGGAATTTGGGGATGCTGTCGCTGCGCATCGCACGTATCTGAGTAAGGGATATGAGTTGGGCATGATCCTCTTTTCTGGTCCCCAAGTGCCTCGGCTGGGTGGGATCCTTGTAGCGCGGGCAGAGAATGCCCAACAACTAGTCGATTTTTTTGAAAAAGATCCTTATAAAATTCGTGGCCTTGCCGACTTCCGCTTCATTCAATTCGATCCTGTTCGCTATCAACCTTGCCTTTCGGAGTGGTTCGACGACGACGATAGCTCCGCGTGAGATGAGCTTGAGAAGAAGCTCTCGCTGGTGAGAACGAAATGGTTGTGCACATTCTCGGCGCTTTCCTGTAAGTTGATTTCGGCGACTGCTCAGTGACTCAATCTGTGTTGACCGAGGATGAAGGATGGAGTTCAAAGTAATGAAAAAGTTCAGCTTTCTTGTTGCGTCGCTGGTTGTGTTCACTTCGCAAGTGATGGGGCATCCACCCGTTGTCACGTTCTCCAATGATGATGCCGCTCGCGCCATTGCCCTGGCGTGTAACGAGCAGACCTACAGTCTTGCCCCTGTTCATGTGCATCGCAATGTGCCAGGTAACATGGTTTACTGCGTTTCCGAGGATCACAAGGAAGGCGTCCTTTACTCGGAATCGTCGATGTGTCACGAACTCACATCAGAGACGCTCAATGTGTGGCGCAACGAGAGTGGAGACGTAGCAGCACTTCTCATCCAGCGCACGGAGGGGCGCCTTCTCATGATTGGTGAAGCCGAGCTTCGCGGAAAAAGGTTCGACGTCGAGAGAACGGGGACGTATTTCATCGTGTCGCAGGGTGCGTATTCGCAACTTGCCGCGATAGTTAAGCCGTACCGAATTCTTTACAAGTTTCAGGACTTTGATGCGAAGCGGATTTTTGCGCGCAAAGGGGACCTTCTTGTGGTAGGCGACAACGTCCGAACAAAACAGCTCGAAGCGCGCACCGTCCGGATAACGCCGGAAGGCGTGAGTGAGCTCGAACCAAATCCTGTAGGAAATATGCCGGCGGGAGTCCGCGTCCTCGATTATTCCGAAGAGACAAATGATCTCCTTCTCGGTGGAGTTGATCCAGAAGGACGGGTTTTGTTCGTTGTGTACAATCTCGACACTGGCGAAACCTCCGCCATAACGCCTAAGAAGGCGGGTGATGATCAGGCGATGTTTCTCGGCGACGGAAATATTCGAGCGAAGCTGAGCGGCACATCTGCTGCGGCGGGATCAAAGCGACGCTCATCAAAAGATGGTTCTCAGAAAAGCCCTCTCTTTAAGTTGTTTTGAGGGGGGTGGGGAACTGCGCGGTGGGCAAGCGTGATATTCGGTGTGAGAGAGTAGACGTCTTTATAGCAGCTCCTGTGCGGGGTGTCAGCGCAAGAGACAGGCGGCCGAAATATACTGGCAAGAAAGGTTTGTAACACATGGCATGTCTTCCTCCCTCATTCCCCACTTCACACCCTGTTGGAGGTCAGTTGCTCGAGGGAATCGCTTGCGGACGACTATTCACCCCGCAGATCATACTCGATAATGTTCTTGTCACATTCGACAACGGTCGGATTTCCATGATGGGGGAGTTTGCTTCGGAATGGATGCCGCCGAATGTTTTCAATGCACGGCAGCGCGGATGGATCGTTGTCCCTGGCCTCATTGATGTTCACATTCATGGGTGTGGCGGAGCGGATTTCCTGGATAAGCGAGAAGACGCTTATAAGGAAATCAGTAGGACGGCTGCTCGGGGAGGTGCCTCGTCCATTGTAGCAACGACTACTATTCCTACTGACGACGCGGAACTAGAGGGGTTTGCGGAATTTATCCGTCTGCTGAAAAATCTGAATCCGCCAGGAGCCCGCTTTCTCGGCATATTCTTGGAAGGTCCTTTTATCAATCCGGAAAAGCGCGGTGGCTTTGGGCCTCAATACTGTTGGCCTGTGGACATTCGGCGCGCCCAGAAAATCCTGGAACTCTGCGAGGACCTGCTGCTTAAGATTACAGTTGCCCCAGAGATCGAAGGCGCCGACAAGCTCATTGAGCTTTTTCACGAAAATCCGAGAACAACTGTCGAGATATCGTTAGGCCACACGGCGGCTGATTATGAACTTGCCTCGCGCATGTTCAGGCGAGAACGAGTGCGCCAGGTAACTCACGCATTCAACGCCATGCATCCTTTTCACCACCGCTCGCCTAACCTTATCGGTGCTGCCTTGCTGAACGAGAGAGTGTGGTGCGAGATGATCCCGGATGGGCACCATCTTTCGGGGCCAGCTATTTCCCTTCTTCATCGTCTCAAGGGACCAGAGCGTCTCATGATTGTGACAGATGGGACGGGTGCCACTGCAACGCCACCAGGCACGCGAATTCATAGTGTGGGTGGATGGACCGAAGTTCGTGATGGAGCAGTGCGGCTCCTCGACGGCACTTTGGCAGGAAGCAATTTGCTCATGGCTGATGCTATTCGCTCCACATGCTCATTGGGAAATGTACCTTTCCAGGATGCTCTCATGATGGCAACGATCACGCCAGCGCGTTCTGTGCACGCAGAGAGCAAGGTAGGTTCCATCGATCCCCAAAAGTATGCGGACTTCTGCGTTCTCGACGAGAATGGCGATGTCATGGCCACGATTGTGGGTGGGGCGCTGGTATATCTCTCCCCGAGATTGTCCGAAAGGTCACAGTGATGTCTTCGGGCGTAGAGAACTTTACGAGTGCAACCGTGCTCTCATTGCCACGGGAGTACTGATGGATGGCACCAGGATTGACAATAGTAATGCCGTCATACACAGCGTGTTTCGTGATATGAGTGTGACCGTGAACGATGAGAGTTGCGCCCCGAGGCCGGAACAATGCAATAGCATCTTCGTCCATCCGACTGGGATCGAGCTGATGTCCATGGAGAAGACCCATGATGATAACGCCGCCTTCGATCGTCAGAATTTCGGGAATTTTTGCGAAGAGGGAACTACTGTCGCAGTTTCCACGCACGGCGTAGACTGGAGCAATCTCGCCAAGGAGGCTGAGTATAGATGGGTCTCCAATGTCGCCTGCATGAAGGATGAGGTCAACTCCGGCGAACTCACTCTCCACACGCGGCAACCATCGGCCATGGGTATCAGAAATAAGACCTATTCGCATGCTAACTTTCCTGCTGAGATAGTCTCGTGGCAGCGACGTTCCTTATCTCTAACATAGCGCGTTGATTGCAACAGGACATTGCACGTGGTTCAGAACTTGCTAAACGTCTGCAGAGTTTTTCTCATCGTGTACAGTAGGTTGGCATGGACACAATGGAAGAGATAAAGGGTTTCAAGGAGAGCAGCTCAAGAGGAGCGGTCGCCCTCGAGGGGGAGCGCTACACAACTTCGTGTGCTAGTCCTGCCGGTGGTCAGAGGAAGGGTGCGAGGCGGAGCGGGACTCTCCGTTATCTTCTGTGGATGACGGTGATTGTTGCTCTCAGCGCCGGCCTACTCCTCCTTATTATTTGGTCACGTCGAGCGTTCGAAGACGCCGTCATTGCATGGGGCCGGCAAATGCCCATTATCGCTGTGTTAGGAGACGATGTGTCGGAGGCTGAGGCGCAGAGCTTAGCTGAGCAACTCCGGCGCGAAATCCCCGCGCTCGAGTGCGTTGTCATTAGTCGTCAAGAAGCGCGTTCCATACTTGCTCTCCAAGAGCCTTGGATGAAGCAGCTGCCCGATGTGATGGCAGGAGAGCTTCCTCTTACCCTCGAAATTCGGCATCCAGCTCTTTTTCATTCGCCGGGAGAGCTCGATGAGTTCCTCGCGTCATTGCGGACGAGGAAGGGAATCGATTTCGTAATTTTTAATTCGCTTGGCCATGAGAAGGTCGTGGAAGCGCTGGCAGTAGTGCGGCGTCATGCAAATGTGCTCGTGGTGAGTGTCTGCGCCGTTATTCTTATTTTGCTGGCGGCAATCCATCATCAGCTTGTCTTATGCCGGGGGAACACAAGTTTTGGAAAAGCGTTTGCTTTTGGTTTCGGAATTTCAACGGTTGGAGGAGCAATCGGCTACGCTATTTTTTTGTGCATTGCAAACTGCAGTTTGTCGGCGTCGTTCCAGGTGGGGGCGTTGAATGCAAGTTTCGTGCTGCTTTGCTGGATCATTCTTTTTGGACTAATAAGCCTCTTAGAACTTCTGCACATGCCTGCTCTGCAATGCTCGAGGCGTGAGGAATAGCTGTGAAAAGGTCGGGCAAGGTTCTGCTGTCAGCTCTTTTGGCAGTCCTGTGTGTAACCGTGTTGCTTGCGAGCGTGTATGGAGCACGTCCGACGCCAGCACCCACGACGGGGGTCCGCAAGACGTCAAATAAGAATAGTCAGTCTGCATCGGCCAACGTGGGCCGAAAGGAAAATACGCCAATGACCGCGCCGGTTTCGCGCGTCAAAAGAGTATCTCCGACACCGGTAAGAAAAACGACACAGAAGCGAGACAAACCTGCGAGTGCTGTGTCCTCCTCCGCCACTGCGCGCAGCAAATCTTCTCGGATCACGACACAAACAGCGGTTACGTATTCTGGGCCATCGCTTTTGAAACTCGCCGATCCTTATGGTTTTTCCGCGGTGTTCCGTTGTTGGTGGGATCTCACCCGTGTGTGCATCGATGTCACTTACGCGCGCGAATGGATGTCGAGGCGCAGAGACGACGCGCTCCACGAGCTGTACGGAATAATGGGTGATGTCTCTGAGCGCTATGAGCGGCGCAGGATTAACATGCAGCGCACCGCTGTGTGGCTCTATCTCATGGGACGGGCAAGCAATCATTCGGTTGCGATTCCGCCTGCTCCTTCATACATGCACAAGGCTGTTTTGCGACGAACGATGGTGAAGGACTCTACTGCTGTGGCGCGTTATGCTCGCTGCGAAGAAAGCGTCCGTGTCTCACTTGCTGAGACGCTCGATTCCGTGCAGGAGGGAGGGATTTCCTTTTCACTCGACGATTTCTGGAAAGAACGAGAGAGTATAACGCTGAGTGTGAACGAGCTTGTGTCTGCGTGGAATGAAAGGCTTGTTCGCCAGAGTGTTCCTCAATCCCTTGTGACGCTCATCGCAGAACTGCGCGCTCTCTCCCAAAACGAGGCACAGAGATTTTCCCTTTTGTCACTAGCTCCACCATCACCGGACATGTCGCCTGCTTATTGGCCCCTCGTTTCAGAAGATTTGCCTCTTACCGTGGGGCCCCTTCCGACGCCCCGGACCTCCATAACGCACGAGCGTGTGAACCCGCCGGTGCAAAATGCTGTTCATATTCGAGTGGCGCCGGGAACCGCTATTCATTGTGTCGCCGACGGAACAGTTATTTTCGTGGGCGAGGTGAGAGGGCTTGACACCGTCGTCATAGTCCAACATGAGCTTGATCGCTTGTCGGTTTATGGCCACCTTGGTAGAGTGCGTGTGACGGCCGACCAGAAGATCCGCGAGGGAGACGTTGTCGGCGAAGCTGTGTCGCTGCCAGGCCGCAACCAAGTTGAGATTCTTTTTGAAGTTCGCGAAGGCTCGAAGTCCATGTCTCCACGAGTTTTGATTGGTGACAAGGAGGCGACCAAGCTTTTGTTGGGAAAGTAAAAGCATGTGAGAACGGTACCCTTTGTTTTCTCTCCCTAAGAGAGAGTAGGAACCTCAGAGGGCTGTTTGTTCGAGATAGTTTTGAGTAGAAATCAGGCTCTAGCACTATGAGAGTAGCATCGTGAGACAGACGGAAGAAAGAAAGCCCGTAGGCGCATGTTTCCTCGAAAAGGCTCGTGAAGAGCTGTCAGAAAGGGAACGCGACCTCCTCGTTCAGATCGATCCTTCGCGACTGCCGATGCACATTGCAATCATCATGGATGGAAACGGACGTTGGGCAAAGCAGCGAGGTTATCTCGATCGGATTCGAGGACATGAAGCCGGTATTGATAGTGTGCGGACTGCTGTGCGCGCGTGTGGGGAGCTTGGCGTTCGTGCTCTCACGCTGTATGCGTTTTCTGTCGAGAATTGGAAAAGACCGCGCCGCGAGATCGATGCCCTCATGGGGTTGCTCAAGAGATTCCTCCGCGACGAGATTCCTGAATTGAACGAGAACAATGTTCGTCTCGTGGCTTCTGGGCGACTGGAGGACCTGGGGCACGATGTTCAGCAAGAGCTTGCAAGAACCATGGAAGCTACGGCTCGCAATACAGGGCTCGTTCTGAATCTTGCTTTGAGTTATGGTGGACGGGCGGAAATCGTGAATGCTGCGAGGGTTATTGCAGAAAAGGTCGCACAAGGATTGCTCACGCCAGATGCGATCGACGAGCAACTCTTTGCCATGCATCTCTATCATCCTGAGCTCGGAGATCCAGACCTTCTCATTCGCACAAGTGGCGAAATGCGAGTTTCAAATTTCCTTCTTTGGCAAATTGCTTATGCAGAATTTTATGTGACGCCTGTTTTATGGCCTGACTTTCGACGGGCTGATCTGTACGAGGCAATTTTGGACTATCAGCGGCGAGAGCGCAGATTCGGTGGAATCAAGGAGGAGTAGATTATGGCGATGAGAGACAGTCGTGCTCGGACGGCACTTGCGGTCATGGTGTTGGTGCTTGCTGCGCTGCGTTTCGAGTCGCTCCTTTGGATCTTGCCGGTGATGGGGCTTGTTTTTGTTTTGATCGGGGCGGAAGAACTCCGGCGACTCTCAGTTGCCAAAGGCATCGAGTTTTCGCGACCGGTGGCGTATGCATGTGGCGCCTCGGTATTTCTTGCGGGACTCGTTCCTCCGTTCGTGTTCCCCTGGATTGTTCTGTCGCTCTTTGCGACCATCATCGTGATCGCTTTTGCTGTGCATCTTTCAAAATTCTCCTACGAGGGAACGATTGCGGGCGTGGGCACTTTTTTCCTCGTACCCTTCTACTTCGCCTTCCCGCTGGCGTGCGGTCTACAGGTGCTTCAGGCCGACAGAATGTTTTTCATCTTTGTCCTGGCATGTGTGTGGGCCATGGATTCTGCAGCGTACTATTTCGGATGTGCGTACGGCCGGCATCGCCTTGCTCCGCGCGTAAGTCCTAAAAAATCATGGGAAGGTGCAGCGGCAGCGTTTGTCGGATCTGTTGCGGCGGGTCTTGTTGCTCGCGCCGTGCTTCCTTTGTCACTTAACTGGCTCGAGGTTCTCGGGCTCAGTGCTGCGTTCGGCATTATTGGACAAGTGGGCGATCTAGCTGAGAGCGCGTTGAAGCGTGACGCAGGGGTAAAGGATTCTGGATCAAGTTTCGCTGGACACGGTGGCGTACTCGATCGGCTCGATTCTCTGCTTTTCTGCTTTTTGTGTTTTTATGTGTATCTCGTTATGAGGTCTGACTTTCCCACCGGATGTGTGTCCTCGACTTTCTTCGACGCCGTTGTCGGAGCCCTGTGAAGTATAAGCTGATCAAACAGGATGGAACTCATGGGAGGTAACAGCATGACGTCACATTTCCCCGAACAAGGAGAAACTGCCCGGCCGCTGACACGCGAGCGGGTCAGGAGTATCTATGAAATGCCTCTGCCGAATCTTTTCTTTTGGGCTATGCTTGTCCATCGGCGGCACCACCATCCGCTCCAGATCCAGCATTGCACACTGGGAAATATAAAAGCTGGGGGCTGTCCGGAAGATTGCGCCTATTGCCCCCAAAGTGCCCATTACAAAACGGGGGTTCGAAATGAACCGATGGCGGATGTTGACACAATCGTGGAGCAAGCAAAAGCAGCGAAGGCTGCTGGCTCCACACGCTTCTGTATGGGAGCAGCATGGCGCAATCCACGCAACGAGCAAGAGTTCGAAAAAGTGCTGGAAATGATTCGGGCTGTGCGCGCTTTGGGCATGGAAGCGTGCGTGACGTTGGGGATGCTCACGGCTGAGCAGGCACGCCGTCTCAAAGAGGCAGGGCTGACCGCCTACAACCACAATCTCGATACGTCACCCGAGTACTATCCGGAAATCATTTCCACTCATACGTACGAAGAACGCCTTCAGACCTTACGGTATGTGCGCGAAGCAGGGATAGAGATCTGCAGCGGCGGTATCATTGGCATGGGTGAGAGTCGAGAAGACAGAATCGGTTTGCTCACCGAACTTGCCAACTTGGATCCGTACCCGGAAAGCGTTCCTGTCAATGCCCTTGTTCCAGTGGAAGGAACTCCGCTGGCGGAAGCACCTCCTCTCGATGTGTTTGAGATTGTCCGCACTATCGCCACGGCCCGAATCATCATGCCTCGTGCGCGGGTACGCCTTGCGGCTGGTCGTACTCGTATGTCTGATGAGGCGCAAGCAATGTGTTTCCTTGCGGGAGCCAATTCGCTTTTCACAGGTGAAAAACTGCTAACGACCCCTAACCCTGGCTTGTCGCATGATGAAATGCTTGTGGCACGGCTCGGGATGGAAAAAGCTCCAGCACGAGAAGAGGCACCCTCTCCGTTTATTCCACTCGTCGAGCTTGATCATCATTGAACGCTTGCAGAGTGCAGCGTCGTGTTACGATGGTTTTGACAGATTCTTTCGGAAGTCTCGTGTGGATGGGGCATTCCCAACGTTGCGCGACAAGGGGAACCTCCGCAGAGCAATGAATGCTCTCGTTATGTTCCAGTAATCATGAGCTGATGTCTCTTTGATGACGAACAGAGGCGAGAAGTGGCTACAGTTCTTCTGCTTACAATTTCTAACATATTTATGACATTTGCGTGGTATGGGCATCTCCGATTTCGTGAAATGCCCCTGTGGCAGGTTATTCCCATCAGCTGGGGAATTGCCTTCATCGAATATCTTTTTATGGTTCCTGCCAACCGCTTAGGGGCAGATGCTGGATGGAGCGGTTTTCAGCTAAAAGTTACCCAAGAAGCTGTCACCCTTACTGTTTTCACGTTCTTTGCCATGTTTTACCTCGGCGAGAAGCCGTCATGGAATAATCTGCTGGCATTTCTTTGCATTTTTGCGGCGGTAGTTTTGACGTTCTCCGGAAAAGCACCGACCCACTAAAAGATGCCCCTTTCGGTCATCTCCCTCATTGACAACTAAGTCCCATATCGTTTGAGTCCTAAGCGCGAACTCACAACACGTGCAGGACTTGAAATGGGTGTGTATTCAGAAAAGGTTATAGCGGAAGTAAATGAACAGCTCGATCCTCGAGCCGTTCTGGAATTGATCGGATACCACACGGACAAACTCCAGGAAAGTGCTGAGACTTTCCGCGGCTTTTGTCCGATCCACAGGGAAACAGTCTTTCGCACACTCATCATTGATAAGTCCAAGCGAACATTTCGGTGCATGTACAGCCTCTGCAAAGGCGCGGCAGGAGGGACGCTCGTTGAGCTTTACGCCCTCGCGAAAGAACTCTCTTTGGAGAACGCCTTAGAAGAACTGGTTGCCCACTTTCAGCTCAACGTTCAACTTCCTGTTGATCCTGAGTACCTTGAAAAGCAGGCAGAAGTAGGGGAAAACTATCTTGAGCTCGGCTATCTGGACGAGGCCGAAAAGGTTTTCCTCGACATTGTTGCGGCCGATGCGGTGTTCGAGCGTGCCATCCGTGGCCTCATTCATGTTTATGAACAGCGGGGCGAATCGGAATCGCTTGGGCGACAGCATGCTGCTCTGGCGCAGATTCTCATCCAGCGAGGAGAGCGTTCGGCTGCCGAAGAGCACGTAAGAGCATGGGCTCAATATCTTCCCGACGATCCCCAAAGCCATCGATACCTGGGGGATTATCTTGTCGAACAAGGAGACATGGAATCTGCCCTCGAAGAATTCATGATGGCGGCCGACCTCTATGCTGCGCAGGGGAAATATGAGGAGGCTATTGAAGCGTATACCCATGTCGACTCCCTTCAACTTGATCTTGTCGACGTCGTGCCGCATGTCCTGCAGATCTACGAGCAGATGGAGCAGCCGCAGAAGGCTGTGCAGTTTCTCAGAGAGCGGGCAGAGGCCGCTGTTCTCCGCGCCGATTTTGTTCGTGCCGCTCAGCTTCTCTCGCAGGCCCTCGATATCGCCCCTGACGATACAGCTCTTCGGTTGCGATTTTGCGAGGTTGCCATTCTTGCAGATGCAGGCGGCGACTGGCTTCCCCAGGTTTACAGTGCTGCAGAGAGCTTTGTTGAAGCCGGTCACGGAGAAGAAGCGGCGCAGATCTACCAACGCATTCTCGACGCTCAGCCAGCAAACGAAGAGGCTTTAGCGCATCTTGCTGACCTCTATACAAAGCTCGGAAAGAAGGAAGAGAAAGTTGCCCTGCGGGTTCGTTCCGCCCGACTTGCTTTCGAAAACAAGGACTACAAGAGAGCTCAACGCGACCTTGATGCAATTCTCAAAGAACTTCCCGACTACATTCCCGCGTTGGAGCTGCTTGCAGACATTCACCTTGCCAGAGGGAAAAAGGAACAGGCGAGTGAGGTTATCACCCGCGTTGCGCGAACACTGCGCCAGCGTCAGGATTTCAGTCGCGCAGTAGCCACCTATGACCGTGTTCTCGAACTGACGCCCGACAATAGAGAAGTCCAGATCGAACGAGCTGAGACGCTGGATGAATGGGGAGTAGCAGGAAACGTACGGGCACGCCAGCAAGCAGCTCGTGAGTTTGAACAAATTGCTGATGCACTTGCAGCCAGCGATCTCACGCGAGCCGCACAACTTTATGCAAAAGCTGAAGCATGCGCTCCACCTACAGGGCAACTGCTTCTGAAACGAGCTCGTTGCCTTGCACAGCTTGGAGACATAAACGAGGCGCGAGACCAACTTTCTCGTGCATGTGATGAGTTGGTTGCCACAGGCGATGTGGATGCGGCTGTCAGCGGTGCGATGGAGATCGTGAAGCTTGCCCCCGAAAGTCTCGATCTGCAGCTCTACCTCATCAATTTGCTCGAGATGGCAGGCCGAACGAAGGATGCTGTCGAGCGCGCGATGGAATTCGCGGATACAGCTGCCCAGCGGGGCAACAAAGCTCAGCTGCTCGAATATCTCAACCGTGCCCTGAGCATTGATGCCGATTACATTCCAGCCATAGAGGCTCTCGCGCTCTACTACCACGGCGAGGGAGATATAAATGCATACTGTGAAGTTCTGTTGCGCCTGGCCGGAGCAAATGAGCAGCAGGGCAATTTAGCTGGAGCGGTAGCAGCTCTCGAGCGCCTCGTCGATGTTCGGCCTGATGACGTCATGGCACTCGGCAAACTCGCGCAGCTGTATCTCAAGCTTGGCAATCGAGCAAAATCGCGTACCTGCCGACTTCAGATTGCCGAGCTTCATCATCGGCGAGGAGCTCTCGAATCCGAAAAGGAAATTCTCCTCGATCTTCTGAAGGAAGATCCTCACGACGACGAAATTCTCCAGGCGCTTATTGAGTGTGAGTTTGGTCTCGGAAACAATGAAGAGGCTAGCAAATGGGTCGTGCAACTGGCACAGGTGCAGTCGTCGCGCGGTTTTGCAAGTGCGGCACGGCAAACTCTCGAGAGAGCTTTGGAACGAAATCCGGACGACTTGGCAGTGAATCGAATGCTTTTCGAGCTTCTTCGTCAGACGGGAAATCTCGAGGAGGCTGTTTCACGAGGTTTGCACCTCGCAGATCTTTATCACTTGTACGACCAGATCGACCAAGCTGTCGAAGTTTTTGAGCAGATCTCCGAGTGTGCTCCGGACGATCTTAACCTCATTCGCAAGCAGATCAATTTCTTGAGAGAGATTGGGCGAGCGAGCGAGGCACAAGAACGGCTTTTTGCCAGTGCCCGCCGACTCCGCGCTCTCGGGAAATTTGCGGAAGCTGAGCAAGCACTTTTGGAACTCATTGGCGAAAGAAAGGCTGACGTTTCCGAGCTCGAGGAATTGCTCACGCTTTACGAGCAATGGGGAAAAACGGACGAGTTTTCAGCTCGTGCTATCGAGCTAGCTCGAATTTATGAGAGTCGCAGCGAGGGCAAGAAAGCGCTAACTTTGTTGCGTCGTGCCCTCAAAGTAACCAACGGGTACCTCCCTCTCCGGCGCCAGCTAGCCGAACTATATCAAGAACAGGGGCGTCTTGCCGATGCTGTCCGCGAGCTTCTTCAAGTGGCGGATGTTTATCATGCTCAGGGAAATATTGAGGACGAATGTGAGGTGTTGCGGCAAGCGGTGAGCCTTGTTCCAGTGGATCGGCAGCTCCGTCTGCGTCTGGTGGCTGTTCTCGAAGAAAAAGGAGATAGTGCTGCCGCCGCTGCACAACTCGAAGATCTTGCCGCGGCTCTCATTACCCATAAGCGCTATGAGGAAGCTCTCGGTATTCTCGACGAGGTTATCGAGAAATATCCGCAGAAGCTGAGTGCGCGGCGCATACGAGCCGAGGTTTACGAAGTTCTCGGTGACGCGAAACGAGCAGAGGAAGATCTCAATACATTCTACGTGCAGAGCCTTCTCCTCCAGGCCGAGCAGTATGCGAAACAAAATGATATTGCACGCCAAGCTGCAACTCTCCGGGAGGCACTGAAAATACGTCCCAAGGACGAGCGGCTTCTGCGCATGACACTCGAGGCAGAGTACCAAGCCGGTGAAACAGATGCTGCTGCCGCTACTGCTCTGGAACTGGTCGATGTTCTCGACGCAGAAGGCAAAAGACGGGAGGCTGAGGAAATTCTTCTCCAAGCAGCTGAGCGGGCGTCGGCGAATCGAGCTATCATCGAAAAGCTCTATGCGTTTTCTTGCGAGGCGAAGGACTGGCCTAAGGCTGTCGAGTACGGCAAGAGACTCGCAGAAAATCTTCTTACTTCTGGCGATAAGGCTCGCGCGATCTCTGTCTTCGAGAAAACAGTAAAGCTGCTCCCACGCGACGAAAGCCTTGTACTCGATTTTGTCGCATTTCTCGAGCTTGCTGGCGAAAAGGACAAAGCTCTCGAACGTCTCCTCGAATTAGCACGCCAAACGCTTCAGCACGGTGAGTTGGATAGAGCGTACAAACATTTTACCCATGCACTCAGCATAGACTCTCTTTCCCAGCCTGCATATGAAGGACTTGCCGAAATAGCAGCGCGGCGGGAGGATCGCGAGAGCCAGATAGAGTGGCTGAGCAAGCTTGCTGACGTCAGCGAGCTCCACGAGGATTTCACGAAAACCGAAGAATCCTTGCGGAAGATCATGGAGCTCAGTCCCACTGACGCTTCATTTCAACGGCGCCTCGTCGATGTCCTGAAACGACTCAACCGTCCACAAGATACTGCAAAAGAGCTTCGCAGATTAGCAGAGATTTACCTTGAGGCGGAAGAACTCGACTCTGCATTGACTGCTGCGGAGGAGGCGCTATCGCTTGCGCCGGAAGACGAAGAAGCGCTCCGTCTTTCAGCTCGTCTCCTTGCTAAGAAAGGTGTATTAGCGGAGGCTGTCAATCGACTGGAAAAATTAGCCGGTATCTATTCGAGCCACGGCAATTTCGCTGCAGCGTTGGAAGCGCTCGAAGAAGCCCGTCGGATATTGCCTTCGCGCCTAAGTGTGCGAAAGCTTAAAGCTGAACTGCTGGAGAAGATGGGCCAAGCAGAGGAGGCTCAAGAAGAGCGTCGACAATTCGAAGTCGCTCTTGCTCTTCAGGAAGCTGATGCAGCCAGAGAACAGGCTGATTTTGCGGCAGAGGAACAAGCGCTGAAGCGAGCCCTTGGTGTCGCGCCCCACGATGAAAATGTTTGGCAGCTACTTATCCAGTGCGAGCGTAATTGGGGAAAAATTGATCGGGCAATCGAGGCGGCTTGTGCCTACGCAGACATTCTCAAAGAGAAAGGCTTACCGGAGCGTGCAGCAGAAGTACTCGAGGAGCTTCTCGAGAGCTATCCGGATTCCGTGCCTCTCCTGAGAAAACGCTTGGCGCTAGCGTTAGAAGCACAGAATGCTGACTCTGTGCGGCAGGTGGGGGAGAAACTTGCTCGGACACTTGAAGCCAGCGGGGACATCGATGGTGCGCTCGATGTAAGGGATCAGCTTCTCGCCCACCTCTCGCACGATGTAAAACTTCGTTTAGATGTTGCCGAGTTCTGTGCACGGGTAGCACGTCCCACCGAAGCGCTGCAACGGCTCCTTGCAGGTGCCGATTTGCTCGCAAAAGAGGGGCAAATGGAGGAAGCGGAGGCTCTGCTTCTCCATGCTCTGAGGTTGAAGCCAAAAGCCATTGAGTGTCTCCAAAGACTCGTGCAAGTGTATGAGCGGGCAGGCCGCACAGCAGAGTTCGAGCAGCGCATGCTTGAGCTTGCCGTCGCGTACGATGAAACAGGGCTCAGCACAGAAGCCGTAACAACTGCTCGCCGTTTGACTCTTGTGTCGCCCGAGAACTTAGAAGCAAGACAGCTTCTCGTGCGACTTTTGCGGGCTGCTGGACAAGAACATGGAGCACTCGAGGAGCAGATTGCGTTAGTTCAGCTTCTGTTGCAAGCAGGACGTGTTTCGGATGCTGTTGAAGGCGCGCGCGAAGCAGTGGCAATGAGCGAGGGGGCTGAGCGCGCTCGCAGGGTTCTTGCTGAGTGCCTTCTCACAGCAGGTGATACGGAAGCGGCTGACAGCGAATGCGAAGAGCTCGCAAAGATTTACGTTGCAGCGGGTGACCTCGAGAGTGCCCAGCGGGTTCTGGATGAGATAGTGGAGCGATCACCTCATCGTGTTTCGGCACGGATCCAACGCGCAGAACTCTTTGCGCAAAAGGGCGATGCTCAAGCTGCCCTTGAAGAATATAGGCTTATTTCGAGCCTTATGGCAACCACCACTTCCCGCCCTGAAGTCCCTGCCCCCGCCCCATCTATAGCCTCATTGCAGATTGTGCCCGAGTATGATTTCGAGCACTTTGTTGTTGGGACGAATAACAATTTCGCGTATGCGACTGCTCTTGCGGTTGCTCGTGCGCCCGCCCAGGCCTACAATCCGCTCTTTATCTATAGTGACGTAGGGCTAGGGAAGACCCACCTGGTCAACGCGATAGCGAATCATGTTTTGCGGGAGAATCCTCATTGTCGAATTATCTATACCAATTCGGAAGACTTTACGGCAGAGGTTGTCGATGCAATCCAAACAAATACCATCAACCAATTCCGCGCAAAATACAAGTCGGTCGATCTTCTGATTGTTGATGATGTCCAGTTCCTTGCCGGGAAGGAAAGGGCGCAGGAAGAATTCTTCCACATCTTCAATGCGCTTTTCCAGGCCAAGAAGCAGATTGTTATCACGAGCGATCGTCCTCCCAAAGACATTGCGCGATTAGAGAATCGCCTGCTGTCTCGCTTCGGTGCCGGTGTCATCGTGGACATTGCTCCACCGGATCTCGAAACAAGGATCGCAATCCTCAATCGGGAAATCGAGCGAGGCAATCTCGACATTCCGCCCGACATTGTTGAGTTGCTTGCGGAGCATATCGACACGAATGTTCGGGAGTTGAAAGGAGCACTCAATCAGGTGATGGCGCTGAAAACCATCAGAGGAATGGAGATCAACAAGGATAACGTTTTGCAAATGCTCGAATCTCTCTATTCGCGCAGTGGCCGCGAATCGGCAAAGAACAAAAAAGGGAAAAGCGAAAACTAACGCCGTAGTGAACAAAAGCTGCGGGAGAACGTCCTCAGCTGTTTTCACTAAAGGGCAATTCGCGGCTTTTCCGATAGCCAGCTAAAGCTTCGGGATACTGGAGCGTTGTCATCGTTTCGCACGAGAGTCTGCAGATTCTACAATGCTTTGCTTTGTCGAGAACCCTTTGAGCTTGTGGAGAAGCCAAGAGCTCTTCGAAGGAGTAGTCGTAGTCTCGCAAATTCCCCATGAGAAAATCGGAAGGACAACCCCCGTTTGGGAAAACATTGCAGTTCTCCTCGATGAGAATGGTGGTTCGGCCAGCCCAGCAATCAAAATCGCGTTTGCGCCCTACAAGTTGATCAACAATTTCACGGGTTTGAAGAGAATCGTCCTCCGCAAGGATTGCTTTGAAGTATTCCAGGTATCGGGTACGGGCATCTTCAGGTAAGGAAATGTTGTTCTCGGCTTCGTTGAAGTAGAGCTCTCCCTGAACACAGTAAATAGGATTGAATGCTATATTATTTTCCCGACAAAAACGGTAGAGAGGAAGGCAGTCGTCGACATTGACTGGTGTCATGACGTAGTTGATCTCGAGTTTCATAAGGGGATGGTTCTTGCGCAGTTCAATGAGAGCCTGGACGGTTGCGAATGTGTGTTGAAAAACTCGTTTAAGTCCCCGCACTTTATCGTGATTATCACCCAACCCGTCCAGGGAAATCATGACGGTCAAACGTGGGTGAAAACTCAGAATGTTTTCAACGTATCCGATGATCTTGGATGTTGAGAATCCGTTGGAATTAAAGCTCATGTTCAAATCCGGATAGTACTTGTGAAGCACTTGCCAGATCTCGACGAAGTCGCGGCGGAGGGTTGGCTCGCCTCCTGTCAGTGAGATATAACGGAGATTCCCGAGAAAACTGCGGTTACGAGCGAAGATCTTATCTAGTTCCTCGACGCTGATCTCATGGGGAAGCGAAGGGGCTGTGTTATCCTCCTGCTGCCAAATGTTGCACATGATACATCGGGCATTACAGCGGTTCGTGAGCCCAATACGGAGTTTCAGAGGGCGCACGATTTTTGCCATGTCTGCCAGATGGTACCGAGCCGTTCTCAATGCCGCTTTTGCCAATGCGAGTGGCTCAGGTTTTTTACGCAGGATGTTGCGCATGAAAGTCCCTTTCGTCTTCAGGAAAGAGTATTCAGCGAGTGCTGTTTTGTTCGACCGATCGTCGGTTGAGGGGCACTGTTGTTACCTCTGAGGAATCGCGAGGCTTGTAGATCCACACGGAGGGACCAGCGAGGCGCCACGGTCGCGGATGAAATTCTGCCATGAGCGGCAGAGTTGTTATCTGACGAATAAAGCCGACGACCTCGCTTGCTTCTGGCGGGTTAAATTTCAGGTAGAGCATTGTAGCTTCCGGAACGCAGATCGCCGCGTATTTATCGAGGTGCGAAGCAACGTCGAGGGAAAAAGGCTGAGGAAGAAATTCTCGCGTTCCATCCGGCTGACGTCGAAAATGCCAGCGGATATTAAGAAACTCCGCGTCGAATTGTGGCCGCGGGTTTTGTGAGCTATAACGAAAAGCTCGTTCAAAATAGCCGCCTTCTCGGCCCTCTTTTCTCGCCTGCTCGAGAAGCCGTGCATACGTTGCGGGAGTAAATGCTACAGCTGGGTGATAGCGGTAATAATATGGTGCAACGATGAGAAGAGGTTTGTTGCGAAACGACGGGTTTTCGGTCGCGTAGTTCTCAAGCCATCTGGCAGCTACGATGCGTGTGTCGCCTCCAAGGTATTCGGCTGTTCGACGGGCTACGCGCCACCCATTCTGAAGAAGCCCAAGTGCAAGGCACGCCATGACAAGAAGTCGAGTCACGCGTCCACGAGGAGTCAATGCTCGTGCTGTCATCTCATGTCCGGTTATCCACGCCGCGATGGGCGTGATGACGATGACATACTGGTAGTCGAGATGTCCAGCCACAAGCAGCGTTATAAGGTAGAGTCCCACCGGAATGCCCACAATGAGCCGCAATAGTTTCGCCTGGGAAAGGAAAAGCCATCCTGCGATAGCAACTCCCACCCAGGCGATTCCCAATTCTGCGAACCAGATGTGGCCAAAAAATGCGAGTCCGTATTTTTCGGCATATTGCAGCGAGGCAAGGCCGTGACCCACTTCGCTCACAATATCCGAAGCTAAAGTAGCCTGCACGAAGCGCTTGGGGAAAATGACAACTCCCGGCGTTCCAAAAACGAACCCGCCTGCGATGGCACCCACTGCGGTCAGACAGAGGACGAGAGCTGGACGGCGGTCGGCAACACGAGCATTACGCCAAATGTCATAGGCTGCGAAAAGCGGAAACAACGGCGCAAAAAAGCAGTTATACTTTGTAGACACCGCAAGTCCTGCTGCAACACTCCCAAAGAGGACCCATTGACGGATCACGCGCCATGGCATGTTGGCAGTCCGCGCTGCGAGTGCCTCGAGTGCGCTCGCCAATGCGGCAAAGGTCCAAAACGTGGCGACGGAATCCTCCTTGGCAATGTGGGCATATTTCACTGAACTCGAGGCAAATGCCATAATGACCACCGCCAGCAGTTGTGCGCCGAGGCCGTGTCGCCGGAGGCTCCACAGGAGTAGCGCCAGCGTAGAAACCGCAAACGCCACACTCATGTAGCGCGCACTTGCGTAGAACAGAAAGGGCGACAAGAAGTAGCGCTTTTCAAAATCCTCGCGTGTCGTTCCCAGCAAAAGCTTCTCCGTACAATACTGTGCCCCGTAAGCCAGTGCTAGCAGCTCGACGTAGTGGGTAGGCTTATTTGCGTGAATGGGCAGGAGGTCGCCCGTAGCAAATTTAAGCGCGCGTGCAACTGAATCAATTTCATCGGAAGAGAAAAGTCCCCCTTCGGGAGCATCATAGCACACTGGCAGGATTCGCACGAGCGTGGCAAAAAACAACAGGACGAGTACGGCCCGTCGCAGGCGCTGAAGTACGATGGCAACTTCCTCTTTGTTCATACGCTACGCTTTCGAGCGAGGAGCCCTTCCTTCTCAAGTTCAGCATACAACAGCTCGAGCATGTTGGTGCGAGGAGCGAGAATCTTCACGTCGCGATGCATGTCGTCCACGATCGAAAATTGAATCCGAAGGGTGTCTGGTGGAAAAAAGGAAACGAACCTATCACCCCACTCCACGCACGCAATTGTATCAGGGGGAATTTCTTCGAATCCGAGAGCAGCCAGTTCGTCATACGATTCAAGCCGGTAAAGATCGTAATGAGTGATTGCGCGAATACCACGAACTGGAACGGGCAGCTCATAGATTTTTTGGAGAACGAAAGTAGGACTTGTGACCTTGTGGGGGCTTCCCCATGCAGTAACAAGCTGGCGAACAAAAAAGGTCTTCCCACTTCCCAGCTCTCCTTCGAGAGAGACAATGCTTCCTCCCTCGAGAATGCGGGAAAGGCGGTGCGCCAGCGTCGCTACCTCATCTGCTGTGAGGGATTGAAGAAAAAGAGCCTCACTGTTCATGCCCCAAAGCATGTCTGGCTCGCCTGTGCAATCACAAGAAATTTGTGATCGTGTGGGTTTCAAATCCTCGATGAGATCGTTGTTTCCTGAAGGGAATTTTCATTGCGCTCACCTTTCTTTGTCCCCAATGCTACAGCCATGAGATTTGCACTCAATGCGATGCAGGTTCGTGCCGCGAAAAGTGGCGTTGGACAATACATCCACGCGTTGATGGAGTCCCTCCTCGAGGTCGAGCAGAATCACCACTTTACGATGTATTGTTCTCCGCAAAACGTGGTGAACTACCGGTTTTCGGCTCCTAACTATGAAGCTCGGGTGTGGGGATTGCCAGAGAGAGCCCGCACATTTCGCCTTCTCTATGAGTACAGCTTTCTTCCTGGAGAACTGAAGCGACGTGGTTATGACCTTTTTCATGGGTTGTCGAATTTCCTTCCGCCACGTCGCGTGTGTCCCTTTGTCGTCACGATTCACGATCTGACCTACTACGTTCAGCCCGAGCGCTGTCCTCCTGTGCGCCGCAGATATTGGTATGCTATGACCCGGCGGACTGTCGATGTGGCAGATGCGATTATCACGGTGAGTCATTGTAGCAAGAGTGATATAGAGCATTTTTTTCCACACACGAAGGGACGAGTTCACGTTATTCCCGAAGCGCCGCATCCGCGTTTCCGTCCGCTTGGTGTTGCGCGAGATTGTTCGGGGTTGGGAGCAGCGGGCATAGATTTCCCGTACGTTCTCTTTGTTGGGACGCTTGAGCCGGGAAAAAACGTGGAGCGTGTCATTCGTGCTTTTGATGCTATTGCCCAGGATTTCCCGTCGCATCATCTTCTCATAGTGGGTGATAGGGGCTGGCTCTACGAGGGAATTCTCGCAGCGGCGGAGAATGCTCGCGCAGCCTCGCGGATTCATCTGCTTGGGCACAAAGGTGATCAGGAAGTTGTTGAGCTTATGAACTATTGTGACGTGTTCGTTTTTCCGTCTCTCTATGAAGGGTTCGGTTTGCCGCCCCTCGAAGCGATGGCGTGTGGCGTTCCGGTGATTACCTCGAATCGGAGTTCGTTGCCTGAGGTGACGGGAGATGCGGCGATACTGGTGAACCCAGAGAGTATCGAAGAGATAAGCGAAGCGATGCGTCGGGTTCTCTCGGATGACGCTTTTGCGGGGCTGATGCGAGAAAAAGGGCTTGCACGCGCAAGAGAATTTTCCTGGAAAAAAGCTGCGAAAGAAACTTTAAGAGTATATCAACTCGTTCTAGGAAACGCCAATTCATGACCGAAAACTCAACGAAAAGACGCATTCGTATCGGCATCGATGTCGGTGGCACTTTCACCCATGCCGTCGCAATTGATGCTTCCACCCTGGAAATAGTTGCACAGGTAAAAGTCCCTACGACGCATCGGCACGAACGGGGGGTTGCTGCTGGTATTGTTCAATCGCTTTTCGAACTGCTCCGGGCGGGGCAAATCGATTCGAGCGAAATTGTGCTCATCGCTCACTCCACGACTCAGGCAACAAATGCGCTTCTTGAAGGCGACGTTGCGCCTGTCGGAATTGTCGGCATGGCTGGGGGGCTCGGCAAACGACGAGCACGCAGCCAGACTCGCCTCGGAGACATCGAACTGGCTCCCAACCGTTATCTTCACACCTATCACGTCTTTCTCGACACCACCAACGGGTTGACTCGTGAGCAGGTTGCTACCGCCGTCGACTCGCTCATGAGCCAAGGGGCAAAGGTTATCGTGGCAAGTGCTGCCTTTAGCGTCGAGGACCCCCGATACGAAGATATGGTAGTTGAGTACTGCCAGGAGCAAGGGATCCTTGTCACTGCCGCTTATCAGATTTCTCAACTTTACGGGCTCCGTGCGCGCACTCGCACTGCAGTCATCAATGCCTCTATGTTGCCCAAAATGTTGGAAACAGCCGATATGACTGAGGCGAGTGTGCGCGAGGCAGGAATCCAGGCGCCTCTCATGATCATGCGCAGCGATGGCGGCATTATGGACATCAACGAAATGCGTCGCCGCCCCATTCTCACCATGTTGAGCGGACCGGCTGCCGGTGTGGCCGCTGCACTCATGTATGCGCGCATTAGCGATGGTGTTTTTCTTGAGGTGGGGGGAACGTCCACGGACATCAGCGCAATCCGCAATGGGAAATCTCTCGTCAAGAGTGCTGTTGTTGGCGGGCACCGGCTGTATTTGCGTACCTTGGATGTGAGAACTCTGGGAGTCGCTGGCGGGAGTCTCCCGCGTGCCCAGGGGCACAATATCGTCGATGTTGGTCCGCGAAGCGCTCACATCGCGGGGGTCGGATATGCGTCATTTGAAGAGGGACTGCCGCGAGACCTTACTGTCGAGCAGTTTCAGCCTCTCCCTGGCGATCCGCCCGATTACATCCGCCTCCGGAGTGCAGATGGACGAGTCGTTTCCCTCACCCCCACGTGCGCCTCGAACCTTCTCGGTCTCGTTCCCGAAGATAATTGTGCGCGGGGAAATTTGGAGAGTATTCAGAACGCTTTTGCGGTTCTTTGCCACTCGCTGAGGCGCGACGCAGAATCTGTTGCGCGCGAACTGCTCGCGAAGGCAACCGCAAAGGTCAAACAAGTCGTCGAAGAGATGATCGAAGATTATGAGCTCGATCCTCAGCTTCTTGTGCTCACCGGTGGTGGGGGCGGTGCTGCTGCAATTGTTCCTTTTACAGCTCAATCGTTGGGGATGCCTTATGAAATTGCACCGAATTCTGCAGTGATTTCTGCTATCGGCGTTGCTTTGGCACTTGTGCGCGATACGATCGAAAAAACTGTCATCAATCCCACGGATAAGGATATTCTGCAGATTCGTGCCGAGGCTGAGCAAGCCGTGATTCGGATGGGTGCCGCGCCCGAAACTGTCGAAGTTCAAATTGAGGTTGACGCGCAGAAGAATATTCTGCGGGCTTCTGCGACAGGAACCACAGAGCTCCGCACCCGTGACCTTGCAAAATCTCACCTCACCGATGAAGAGCTCGCGAATCGTGTTCGCCAAAGTATTCGCGGGGATATTGAGGAATTTGGGCTAGTTGCAGAAGTGGGAAATCTTCGAATCTACCGCGCGGTGACGACCCAAAAGTTCCTCGGCGGCCTCTGGAAGAAAGTCTTCCCGCAACTGCGAGTAATCGATCGCGAAGGGATCATTCGTCTCCAGCTTCGGCGTGGAGATTGCATCACCGGGACAAAACGCGAGGTGCTGAGTCAGCTCAAGGAGTTTTTCGAGAAGCACACCGTTTATGGCGACGCTGGGCGCGAGTTCCCCGATGTTTTTCTCATTTTCCGCGGGCGAATTCTCGACCTCTCGGGGTTGATGAACATCGATCAAATCGTTTCGCTAGCACAGGTGGAAACCGCCGCTGTCGCGGACAACGAGCCTCTCGCAGCCGTTATCAAGTACTAGGTGTGCCTTCTTTGCGAAATCGCATAATGAGCTCTGCGCAGTAGACATACGTGTGGTCAATGTACGTGCACCCCAGCGATTCGACCTCTGCGCGAAGAGTTGCCCATGTGTAATGCGTGATATGTTCATCCGCATAGCCACCTGGGTGGACCGCCCCATAGATTTTTTCGATAGTTGTCCACCATGTGCCATAGTCGGGAGTTCCCACGACCACGATGCCACCCGGACGGGCAACACGAACCACCTCTTTGAGAATACGAGGATCTTGGGGGAGGTGCTCAATGACTTGTGAAAAGATGACGGCATCGTAGGCGTCGGATCGGAAGGGGAGATCGAAGACGCTTGCACGCACAAGGCCACCACTCCGTCCTCGCTTGTGGCGGAGTTTATTGATTCTGATGTCACAGCCGTCTGCTTGTGGCAGTCCGTCGAGGACTTGGCTTGATCCACATCCCACATCAAGCACGCGCGGATAGTCTCTCACCATTTCTACCAAGGCATGATAACGCCAGCGTTGCCATGAGCGCTGGAACCATATACGGCTTCTGAATGCGCGTTCATCGTAGTCAGCGCACTCGATAGAGTTGCGGAGACGCCACAGGGGATATAAAGAGCGTCCAAACGAACGTGCCATCTCCCAGAAAGTTCTGTCTGTGCCCCTCCGGAGAGGAAAATAATGGAAAGGAACTTCCCGAAGATGGAAACCCGCCGCAAAAGCTTTCACAAGGATTTCAAGAAGTATTGCATGATCTTCCCCCACAAGCTCAATCTCGTCGAAAATCCCCCGGCGATAGAGGCGGAAGCTGGAAGAGAGATCGCGGATAGGAAGATCCAGAGCTACGCGGAAAAACCGATTTGCCCAGCGAGCTGCAGTGGAGCGGAACCAACCACCGTTGTCATAGCCAGTGCCAATGAAGCGCGAAGCAATGACAATATCTGTTTCAGCTCGGCGATGGTAGAGTTCAGGAATGATAAAGGGACTGTGCGCGAGTCCAGTCTCCATTGTGAGAATCCATTCTCCCCGCGCCAACTTTAGCCCTTCCCGCAGAGATGCCGCATAAGTGCCCTTGCAGGAGTAGCACTGATGGGGAATGTGTTCGAGAGCCTGTTCCACACTCGGTCCGCCGACGGCGGGAAGGCATGCGACGACCTCCCACGTTGTTCCCTCTGGCAGACGGCTACACGCTTTGGGTAGGTGTTCAATTAATCGCCTCCCCGCAGAAGCATTCGGTATGTCAGGCAGGAGAATAGTTAAGTCCACGTATCACATCTCCCAAAACAGAATTATATCTCCAGATCAGTGCTTCAAATGTGTCCAAAGGGAGAGCTGCATGCAAGAAGCAAGTTCTCTACCGCGAATGCATTCGCGGGAGCGGACGCCAGAAACAGTAAGTTAGGCGTGGATAAGGAGGCTCTGCGAGTGGGACGGATTCGCTCCCAGCGGGGAGGTGTGAATCTCGGAATGTCGCCCAAAATCTGCCGCAAGCGGTTCTCGTCAGCATCAGTTTGTTGAGTGGCAGGCACCACTCTTGCGGTGAGGGACCCCGAAATGAGTTCACGCAAACGTCGCTCGAGTCGTTTGTTTCGCGCTGAGCGGTCCTGCCGAAACTCTCTGTAGGCGCTACCCCACATCGACAATCCTGCTGGCGCGCCAACAATCACCGTTAGCGCTATGTAGAGGAACGCAGCGAGGGGAGTGCATGCGACTACTGAGGCGGCAAAATGCGCAACGGCTATAATGAAGATAGCCGCGCCCACGATAGCACCGCAAAGCATACAAGAGATGGGCATGAGCAGCTTATGCCATCATTGGGCGGTGGGAAGATCATATCTAAAGAACCCGGTGCTCCTCTTCACTACCACAATCCTGCCGCGTGGTTTATCGTGGTCGCTCGAAGATTTCATGGCAAGACCTCTCGCATCTTCGCCCTCTTTTTTGCCTGCTCGACGAGGTCTTGACGAGGTCTTGTCAACCGTGAAGGATGTTTCCTCAATCTAGGGTAATGGATTTCAGGATGCCCAAGAAGAACCGTCAGTATGGGTCGCCCCAATTATTTCTTCAGACTCGCTCGTATCGGTATCCCCCTGGAGAACGAGGGGAAGCGAAAAACGAAAGACTGTTCCCGACTCTGGAGAGCTTTCGAAACTCACTTTTCCTTTCAAATATCTTTCTCCGAGCAACTTCATAGAGTAGGTCCCCAGACCTCTTCCCTGTCCTTTTGTCGTGTAGGACCGGAGAAAGATTTGAAGTTGGACATCGTGGGGGATTGTGCCGGGATTATGAACTTCAAACACAATGTTTTCTCCCGAGAGTCGGGAGCGCATGGTAACCTTCTGTCCTGGTTGAATCGCTTCCAATGCGTTTTTCAGCATGTTTTCCAACACGCGCATGAGAAGCGATCTGTCTGTAACAACCGTCACGTTCTCGCTGGCAGGGTCTACCACAATATCGCGATTCCTTGCTGCGGGGTGCAGCCGATAGCTTTCGGCCAGTTCCTCGAGCAGCGGGACAGTTTCCACACTAACGGGATGGACTTGCAACTCGCCATGTTCGGCAGCGTAGATTGTTTTGTGTGCCCGTATTTCCTCTACGAGGCGTCCAGCCAGAGAACAAATCATTCGCCGGATTTCCGGCAACTCCTCATCGGAAGCTTCCGCCAGAAATTCCGAAAAGCCCTGGATTGCTCCAGCAAGGTTAAGCAGGTCGTGAAAAAACACCCTTTCGAGAGTGAATCGACGTTTTTCGTGGGTGATATCGGCGACGGCAAAGAGTGAGTAGCGCTTGCCTTTTATGGTGAGTGGGGTGGTCCACACGCGAACCTCGAGAGCTCCCCCGTCGGTTTGCAGAATACGGCACTCTTCAACCATTTCTTGTCCGCTCAGGCTGCCCAAAATTGCTTTGACCGCACCGCAAGTTCTGCAAAACTCTGTCGTTCCGCAACCCATTGGGGCTTCATCAGCGTGCACACACGAAAAAACTTGCCCTGGTCGTAAGCCACATACGTCCTCGACATTTTGGCAGCCCAAGATCTTGAGAAGTCGTTTGTTTGCGAATACGATTTGTCGAGATTCGTTGAGGACGAGAAGGATATTGGGGACCGAATCGCTAATGAGTCGCAGAAGGGGGTCTCGATGGAAGAGTGCCGCGGCGTCCCTGATAGCTTCCTGTGGCATCCTACTTCCGTCAAGGTGAGGACCACCAGACCATTGAGCGTGTTCTGTTGAGTCAGTGCGGTCGTTTGCCATTTATTTTCGATTAGTACTCTCAATTAATTGGATGTCAAACAAAGATAACGCTTGCAAAAGTTCTTATGCACAAAATCGCCAGGCGGTAGGGAAGAAGTTGCTTGTCTTCCATCCGAGAAAGTTACGTGTGCTCATTAAGCGAGTTACAACGTGCGCTCCCGCTGCACACAAATTGGCAATATTCTCAGTGATCGTTTCGCACCTCTATCGTCACACGGGAAGCGCGTCCGCGATCGTCCACGCAGCGAACTTCGTGAAAGCCGGGCTCTGGCAGCCAGTGGTAAACTTCATTCGGTGCACATTGAGCAAGCAGTTCTCCGTCGACGAACCAGTAAAGTGTCTTTGCCTCGGGTGCCGCTGCCGCTTCTAGTCGCAGGCGTTGAGTTGACACGTCCGCAAAATCGCTGAGGATGTAAGAGTCGCCTTCCTGGGGAGAGAGAATCCTCGGCGCGAATGTGGACTGGATAGAGGGACAATCCGGGCAATGCTCTCGACGATCTATTGCCTGGCCTCGCGAAGCAAGCCAGACATTTACCGGGAGAGGAAGCTCGACAGCCACTTCCTTACGTACTCGTCGCCCCTGGAGACATCGCGAGCACACAATGCACCCCGAAGTCTCATCCACAAGGATGGGGCGGTGCACAGCACATGGCCGACGAGTAGGTTGTTCAGCAACAGTGCGCGGCAGGATGACTGTCCGTGTTGTCGGGCACAGGTCTGTTGCGCGCTCGCCTGACAATGCGCAAACGGTGACCGGCTCGAGTGGAGATGAGGGACGCAACGGCACTGGCATAACGTAAGGGGGATTTATCTGGCGCAGAACACGCACCATTCGCAAAGCTGCTGGTGCTGCAGCACGTCCGCCCACAAGGGCAGGACTGGGTTTGCCATCGAAATTGCCAAGCCAGATACCAACAGTGAAGCGCTCATCGTAAGCAATCGTCCAGGCGTCGCGATAGCCGTTACTTGTGCCTGTTTTCCATGCTACACCTTGAAGCCCCCGGAGATCCTGAGCGATCTCTTCGGGATCGCGCAATTCTGGGTCGCTGAGGATGCTTGTGATAAGGTAGCACGTGTCCGCAGAGAGCAGCCGAGCAGGAGCAGATGTTTGTAGCTCATCAACGATGAGTCCTCGTTCGCGAGCCGTCTTTGTGTTCCAGCGACGCGCAGCTTGAATGAGGGACGGTTCATCTTCGGGAGGCGGGGTAACGAGACGCCATGGTTTGAATACACCCCCGCGCGCCAGCATGGCATACGCGTTGGCAAGCTCGAGCAGTCGGACGCTGCAAGTGCCCACTGCGAGTGTGAGCCCGACTTCTCCCTGCCGCGGCATTGTGCGCCGCACACCCGCCGCATCGAGAAACTCGAGAACGGACGCCGTACCAGTTTTTTCTAGGACTTCCATAGCTGGAATATTTAGCGACCAGGCAAGGGCGCGATCCGCGGAAACCAAGCCTCGCCACCGCTGGTCAAAGTTTTTGGGATCGTAGTTGCTGAACAGTCCGGGAACATCGTAAAGCACCGAGCTGGGCAGAATAAGCCCCCGTTCAAGAGCCAGAGCGTAAATGAATGGTTTGAGTGCGGACCCCGGCGAGCGGGGAGCGAGAGCTCCGTTCACCTGGCCTGAAATGGCTGGATTCCAGTAGTCGACGCTTCCTACCAGTGCAAGAACCTCGCCGGTAGCATTCGCCAAAACGACTGCCGCGCCATTCGTAACGCCAGCGTCAGCGACATTCCTCACCGCATCGGTAAGGATGCGCTCAGCTTCCTGTTGGATCCGCAGATCGATGGTCGTACGTATTCGTGGTTCTGCCCGGTGAAGTGCGCGGGCAAGATCGCAAGCGTGCTCAGCGTATGTTGGCGGGGAAGTCGCCCGGATAGTGGGTAACGATTGTTGAGCCCGCATGAACTGAGAATCGTCGAGGAAGCCGCATTCTCGCATTCGTTTTAACACGTGAAGTGCCCGACTGCGAGCAGCACTTGGATTGCGGTCAGGACGGTACCGGTTCGGCGCCTGGGGAATTCCGGCTAAAAGTGCGGCTTCTGCGGCTGTGAGATTGCGAGCGGATTTGCCAAGGTATCGCCGCGATGCTGCTTCTATCCCGCAGACGTTACCCCCGTAAGGAGCGTTGGTGAGGTAGAGGCTGAGAATATGCTCTTTCGAGCACGACCGTTCCAGCTGAAACGCCCGCACAATTTGCCGATACTTGCGCCAAAGTGTTCGCTCGCGTGTATCAGTCAGTCCCACGACTTGCATCGTCAGCGTGGAGGCTCCACTTACAATGCGTCCACGGGTCACGTTCTGCCAGAATGCGCGTCCGAGAGCGCGGAAATCGACGCCGTGGTGTGCGAAGAAACGCCTGTCCTCCGCAGCAAGAGTCGCTTTGATAACCCATGGAGACATGTCCTGCAAAGGCACGGCGATGCGCCACTGATCATCGTCGGCAAGGTACGATCTGAGTTCCCGCCCATGCCGGTCCGTGATGGTTTGGGACACCGAGCCTGTAAAGAGCGTGTCCGGGTCAAAAGGAAGAAGACGGACAAGGATCCATGTGAGAAAAACAAAGCCCAGCCCGAGTGCCGCGGTTACGAGGAGTGCACGCCAGCAAAAGAACCATATCGAGCGTTCGCGTTTGCCGCTCACGTGCTCAGTTGGCTCCCCGTGGAGGTGTTTGTCCGTCTTACTCTCAGGCATGGGAGAGAAGTCCCCGCACATTCGCTTCCGTTATGATCAGATGATATGTGTCACTGAATGTATCATCCCTTCCATGGCAAAGAATTTATTGTTGAACTACTTTTGTTTTCGAAGAAACAAAGTGCTGTGACCTGAAGCTGTCATCGCATTTTGGGGTGCTATTGACGGGAATGTTGAAAGACACTGAAGATCTAACACCACAGGATGGCCAAGCGTTTCCGTCCCGCTCCGGCAGAGAAGAGGCCGTCGATACAGAAATGTCGACGATCGAGGCTGCTCGAGGCGATGAGACGAATCTGCCTGCTTGGGCTTCAGCCATCAAGCCGTATGTCCTTCTCGGAAAAATCGGCGAGGGTGGGTTCAGCGAGATCTGGGAAGCAGTGCAGGTGGAGTTACAGCGTATCGTTGCCATCAAGCGTCTCAAAACAAAAAAGAAAGATAGCGGAAAATCACGCGCAGTTTCTGAGCGCCGCCTGCGAATGTTCCAGCAAGAGGCTATCGTATCAGCTCATCTCGAGCATCCCAACATCCTCCCTGTCTACGCTCTCGAACGGGATGCGCAGGGGGTTCCGTTTCTCGTCATGAAGAGGATCAAGGGTGAGCCTTGGAGCATGGTAATCGAGCGCGAACTGCTCTTGCTCGCGCCCGACGAGTTTCTCAGAAAACATCTCGCCATTCTGGCATCCGTTGGGAGAGCTGTTGCCTATGCCCATTCGAAAGGAATAATACACCGCGACCTCAAGCCTTCTCAGGTGATGCTTGGTTCGTACGGAGAAGTCCTCCTCATGGACTGGGGACTTGCTATGGCTTATCCGCGTCGTTGCGGTGATGCGGAGGCGCCCGAGTGGTTGCGCGACCCAGCGGCGCTTGTGAATAATCCTATTAACCCCGCCGGCACTCCCTCGTATATGGCACCAGAACAAACTCTCTCTACAACCTCACGCTTAGGTCCATGGACAGACGTTTACCTTCTTGGAGGGATTCTCTACAAGCTTCTGTCTGGTATGCCACCCCATCTCGCAGAGTCAGGAAGCGAAACGTTCAAGCTAGCTCAAGATGGGCTCGTTATTCCCGTCGAGGAGGTCGCAAAGGATCGTCCTGTTCCCCCTCAGCTTGCAAAGCTTGCCATGACAGCACTCGAATACGATCCCGAGAAGCGAGTCCCCAACGTCGAGTCCTTTCTCGATGCGCTCGAAGAGTACCTCACAGGAGCCGACAGGAAACGCGAGTCGACGCGATTGACTGTCCAGGTGCAGGAACGTCTCTCTGCAGGGGCAACGTCTTATGACACCCTTGCGGAGTGCATCAATTCGCTTGAGCGCGCTCTTGTTCTCTGGTCAGACAACGTAAATGCGCAAAAGTTGCGTGTTGAAGTCCTCCAACGTTATGTCGAAAGAGCGTTGGCTAACCGCGACCTGAGACTTGCACGCCTCCAGGCTGAGCGACTCCCTCCCTCGGCGATTCGCGAGATGCTACTGAAACAAATCCAGGAACTGGAAGAGGAACAGAGGCGTCGCGATGCAGAACTTGCACTTGCCCACGCACGCATAAGAACAGAGCGTGACCGTGCTGAACAGCTTGTTGAATTTCTCGTAGGCGACCTTTTCGTGGAGCTGCGGCGAATTGGACGCCTTCCGATCCTCTCTGCGGTTTGCGAAAAGGCGATTGCCTATTTCGATGCCCTGGATATGGAGGCCGAAGCCGAGGAGGCGATATTAACGCGTTTGCGCGCTCTTTTCAACATTGCTGATGTTCACCTTGCTCGAGGTGCGAATGATCTGGCGCAGGCGGTTTGCAAGCGGGCTTTGGATCTCTCCCAATCCCAGCTCGCAAAAGCGCCTTCTTCTCGAGAATATCGGCTGTTTGCGGCAAAAGCGTGGTTACGCCTTGGAAAGATCGCGTATCATCGCGGCGAATATACGTCGGCAAAGAATGCTTTCCAGCTCGCACAAGAAAACGTTTTCATGCTTGGCAGAGAAGGATATTCGCCCGAGCTTGAAGCGCTGCTGGCTGAGATCTACCACAACTTCGGAGTTGCGCACTGGCGAGTCGGGGAGCTCGAACAGGCGCTAGAGCTTCATATCGAAGCTGAAACGATCATGGCACGGCTGACCCGCCAGCATACGACACGACAGGACTACGCTGCGCTGCGAGCTGCTATTCTGGCGACTCTCAGTAATGTTTATCGCGACATGGGCATTTTCGATTTTGCCACAGACGTGCTCCAGGAATGTGTTCGTCTCCGGCAACGCCTTGTCACACTTGACCAAGGCGATGTGACGAGAAGGAGCGATCTCACTTGGGCGCGGAACAATCTCGCTTTGCTCCACCTCATTCAGGGAAAGCAGATGCTAGCTCGCGAGCTTTTCCTCCAAAGTGTCGAAGACTCGCGAGAACTTATCAAGCTCGATTCGGAAAATCTCCAGTATATCCGCGACCTGGGTTTTGCACTGAGTCTTGCTGGAGAGGTCGAATACATCCGCAATGCCTTGCCGGACGCCGAGAAGCTGCTCCGCGAAGCCAACGTTGTGGCGCAAGAAATCGCCCGTCGCGATTCTCAGTCCCTTCATGCCCAATGTGGGGTGGCTCGCACGCACGTTCAGCTCGGTGAAGTGCTCTTTGCCCGCGGGGAAAAGGAAGGATGGCATTTCCATCTCTCTCAGGGGAAAAAACTTGCGGCGGAAATTCTCGCTCAGAGCCCAGGCAATCCTACTGCCATTAAGACATGGGTGCGAGCACAGCTTCTCCTCATTCTGACGAGTAGAGTATCTTCGGAAGAACGAGAAACACTGTTGGCGCAGGTGGAAGACTCTTTGAAAAAACTTAAAACTTCTGCGGATGAGCTCGACCGACTTGACAATGAAGCGGCACTTGCACTGGCGCGTGGCGATAAAACAGGGGCTGCTGCCGTAATCGAAAAGCTGGCCGCGCGGCATTGGCTGGCACCTGCTCTCCGGGTTCTTGCTGGTCGCCTCGGAATTGAAATCGTTACCCCATCTTCGGAAAGTTGAGAATCTTGTAACCGGCTTCTGCCGTCGTTGATGAAAAAGTTTATGTGAAGTTGAGGCGATGGGTGTATTCTCTGTGAGTGTCTGAAGGGGTGACCATGAGGTTCTTGAGCAGTGAGAAACGTTTTGTGCGCGTCGGTTTAGGGATATTCCTCGTGTGGTTTGTCCTTGGCGCATGTATCAGCCTGTCCGACTGGATCAGGCACGAGACGCGCCGTGATTTCTCACGCTATTCGCTTGCAGCATCGAGGACTCTGTTTTCCGGAGGGGATCCGTATTCACGCGAGGATTCCCAAACAAGTTATAAGTATTTCCCTCTCAATGCTGTTCTCCTTGGCCCATTCACGAAAGTGCCAGAACCTGTGGCGCAAGGATTCTGGACCGCAACGAATCTTATGCTTCTTGGAGCGTGCTTGTGGGCACATCGCAATGTGTGGGCAAAAGACCTTCGCGTCCCGTGGTGGGTCTGGGTCGTTGCATTGGCAGTTGGGCTGCGCTTTTTCGTGAAGAACATTCGTTTAGGGCAGTGGAACACCTCCGTTTACTGTCTCTCTTTTCTGGGCCTCACAGCAATCTGGGCATGTCGTGAGAGGTTTGGTGCGTGGCTCGTTGCTCTCTCTGCTGCTCTTAAGTACCTTCCATCTTTCTTCGTACTTTATCTCGCAATGCGTCGTAAGTGGAAACCTGCAGCATGGATGATTATCGCCTATCTCTTTTGGGTTCTCGTTTTTCCGACACTTGTTCTGGGAGTCGAGCGACACACCGAGTTGCTCGGGCGCTTTTATCTCCGGGCAACGAAACAATACCAGGGGATGACGAGTCCCGACTACACGTCGAGTCATTCTCTTCGCTCGACTCTTATGCGAATGACGTCCGAGGTCAAACCTCGCTTGCCCGATCCAGACGTCTATGATTTCACTGTGATCACTCTCCCTAAAGAGGTCGCGAAACGCCTCAGCGAAGTCGTTGCCTACGCTGTTTTAGGACTCACGATCGGGATAACGCTGCTTGTGACTCGGAACGAAACGAGTTTCCAGAGGAGTGTCGATAATGAGGCGGCGTCGGGGGAAACTTCTCGTGGCGTGAATCTATTGCGAGAGCTCTTACTCATCGGGCTCTGGTATACGACTCTTCTCATGATTTCGCCGGAGACACGGCAGCCACATTTCCTCACGCTGTTTACGCCATCGTTTGCACTTGCTTTGTGGCTAGCGAATGTCAGCGTGCATCCCTCGGTTCGGAAAATTGTTACAGTCTTGGTTGCGGCAGGCATTTTCTTTATCCTCACGCCTTCCGAGATCTTCCACCATGCCCGCTATCATCTCATCGCTTCCGGGCTTGGCTTTTATGCATGGGCTCAGGTCGCCTTCTGGCTTGCTTCAGCTCTTGCTGTCGTGTCAATGGTGCAGATGTTTTCACATCGTTCGGGAAATGAAATGCCTGAAAGTGGGTAACTTGGTTGCGCTGCGTTTGTTGCAACCATCGGTTGCTTTTCTGGCAGTATCAGTTGTCTGAGTTCCCTCCCCCCGCGCGGCAGGGTGAAGTAACATCTCGTGGAGGTGGTATCGCCGATGCTTGGTTACCTGTTAAAGCCAGAGATAGAGCAGCTCATCAAAGAAGGCGAATTTGCAGCGCTGCGCGACGCGTTATCGGATCTTCCTCCTGCTGACGTAGCGGATGCACTGGCAGACCTTCCTCCCGAGTCGAGTGCCGTTGTTTTTCGAATTCTCCCGCGCGCTATTGCTGCCGAGGTTTTTGATTTCCTTCCTGTGGATCGCCAAGAGGCGATTCTCAAAGCCATGGCTGACAAGGATGTGCGTGAGCTTCTCGATGCCATGGCACCCGACGACCGCACGCGCCTGCTGGAAGAATTGCCGTCTCGCGTTACGCGCCGGTTGATGGACCTCCTTTCTCCGCAAGAGCTGCAGGTTGCCAAGACTCTCCTTGGCTATCCGGAGGACAGTGTTGGGCGCAGAATGACGCCCAACTATCTTGCTGTGCCCAGCTCATGGACTGTGGGCGAGGTTCTCCGTTATATTCGTTCTCACGGCGCAAACAAAGAAACATTAAATGTTATCTATGTTGTTAATGATAAAGGACAGCTTGTAGGGGACGTGGGGATAGCCGACGTCTTGCTTGCTTCCGACGACAAGCCAATTTCTGAAATTATGGACGAAAACGTTCCCCGTCTGTTGGCGACCGATGACCAGGAAAAAGCGGTCGAAATGTTCGGCCGCTATCGCCGCGATGCGCTCCCAGTTGTCAGTAGTGATGGTGTTCTCGTCGGAATTATCACGGTCGATGACGTTCTCGACGTCGCACAAGAAGAGGCGACGGAGGATATCCAGAAACTGGGCGCCGTTGAAGCTCTCGATGAGCCTTACCTGCGCATCAATATATTCAAAATGGTTCGCAAACGCGCCGGGTGGCTTGTCGCTCTTTTTCTCAGCGAAATGCTCACAGCGACAGCGATGGCTCACTTTGAGGAGGAGATTGCCCGAGCGGTCGTGCTTGCCCTCTTCGTTCCTCTCATTATCTCGAGTGGTGGTAACTCGGGAAGCCAAGCAGCAACTCTCGTCATCCGTGCCATGGCACTCGGCGAAGTCACTTTGCGCGATTGGTGGCGAGTCATGCGCCGGGAACTGGCTTCAGGACTCATGCTCGGTCTCACTTTGGGATTTATCGGTTTTGCTCGGGTCACTGTCTGGTCACTCCTTTGGCCAGGGCTCTACGGTCCCCACTGGTTTTTGGTAGCTCTTACGGTAGGTATCGCGCTCGTTGGAGTTGTCATGTGGGGAACCTTTGCTGGATCGATGCTCCCGATTGTTCTTAAGCGACTCGGTCTGGATCCTGCCGTGTCGTCGGCACCTTTCGTTGCGACTCTTGTCGATGTGACGGGGATCGTCATTTATTTCACGGTCGCGATGTTTATACTGCGTGGAACTCTTCTCTAGAGAAACACGATTGTTTTCTGAGAGGCTTACCTCGCAGGGTCTAGCTCGTCTAGGGGAAGAAATCGCGATGGATACTCTGAGTCAAGCGGCGGAAGTTATGAGCAGCGCCGACGCGATGGTTATTGGCGCGGGTGCTGGTATGAGCGTCGATAGTGGGCTGCCGGATTTCCGTGGCCCGCAAGGCTTTTGGCGTGCTTATCCCCCTTTTGCTCGGCTCGGATTGTCTTTCGTCGATCTAGCAAATCCGCGATGGTTTCGCGACGACCCTTCCCTTGCATGGGGGTTTTACGGCCACAGGCTTGCACTTTATCGCCGAACATCTCCGCACGAGGGCTACGGGGTGCTCCTCAACTGGGCGAAGCTACTCCCAGCCGGGATGTTTGTGTTTACCTCGAATGTTGATAACCACTTTCACAAGGCAGGATTCGAGAGCTCGCGAATAGTCGAGTGTCACGGATCGATCGAGTTTCTTCAATGTAGCGAAGGCTGTTGTCGAGCTATTTGGGCAATGCCAGCTGAAGGCGTCGTTGTCGACGAAGAATCAATGCGTGCCCTTCCACCGCTTCCTCAGTGCCCCCACTGCGGTGCAGTAGCCCGACCCAATATCCTTATGTTCAATGACTGGGCGTGGATTTCTGACCGCACGGATTCGCAACAACAACGTTTTGCGCAATGGCTCCGTGGGATTGCGTCTGCAAAGGCAAAGCTGGTCGTTCTCGAGATTGGGGCGGGAACTGCTGTCCCAAGCGTCCGGATGACATGCGAAACACTTGCTCACACTTTTGGAGCAACCTTAGTTCGCATCAATCCCCATGAACCTGGGGGAGATGCTCCTTGTCTCTCGATTCCGGGGACTGCTCTGAGCACGCTGTGCCAACTGGCCAAGCGGGTGAGATTTGCTTGAGCAAAAGCCCTTCTGCGGCTGCGCGCCCAGGGAGCTTTTCGGATTCCCTATGCCAACCTCGCTAGCGCGCCTGGGGCGAAATCCGTAAAAGAACCACATTCAGTTGTCACAACATGCGTCTGTGTTCGAGATGCGTCGACAGATACTTTGGGGGCAGCAGCGATCCCTCTGAGAAGAGTGAGCCGCCGAGCACTTCGCCGAATTGTTAAATGCTCCTTGACGCATGGGGTAAGAATTCGGTTGCATTCGGTATTCGACGCTTTCCATAAGATCGGTTGAATTCATTGCGCAGGAGCTCAACTATGGCAGATGTTCGATTAGAGCGGGTCTCGAAAGTTTTCCCCGGCGGCGTACGCGCTGTCGATAACGTTAATTTGCACATCAAAGATAAGGAATTTCTTGTTCTTGTCGGTCCTTCCGGATGCGGGAAGTCCACGACTCTGCGGATGATTGCAGGACTCGAAGAGATTTCCGAGGGGAACATTTACATCGGGGATCGCCTAGTCAATGACGTGCCGCCCAAAGATCGTGATATCGCGATGGTTTTTCAGAATTATGCTCTCTATCCGCACATGACGGTCGAAGAAAATCTTGAGTTCGGACTCAAACTGCGGAAGGTTCCAAAAGAAGAGAGAAAACGCCGTGTCCGCGAGGCTGCGGAAATCCTCGACATAGTTCATCTGCTCGACCGCAAGCCGAAAGCTCTTTCGGGTGGTCAGCGTCAGCGTGTGGCTGTGGGACGCGCCATTGTCCGCCAGCCGAAAGTGTTCCTCTTCGACGAACCGCTCTCCAACCTCGATGCAAAGCTCCGTGTTCAAATGCGCACGGAGATTTCCAAGCTCCACATGCGTCTCCAGGCAACAATGATCTACGTGACGCACGATCAGGTAGAAGCAATGACCATGGGCGACCGCATCGTGGTGATGAAAGATGGGATTGTCCAGCAAGTAGCAGATCCAATAACTTTGTACAATCACCCGTGCAACCGATTTGTCGCAGGGTTCATCGGTAGTCCTCCCATGAACTTCATGGAGGGAACAATTGTCGACGACAACGGGCTTGTTTTCGATGAGGGGATGATTCGGGTGCGAATTCCCGAAAAGTATCGTGAAGCACTCAAATCCTACGTCGGCAAAAAGGTCATCTTTGGGATTAGGCCAGAAGATATTTACGATCCAAGCTACGGAACGGAGCTTCCCAATAAGCAGGAAGTAGTCTCGAAAGTGGAAGTGATCGAGCCAATGGGAAGCGAGATATTCCTTTATCTCACCACAGGAAAAACCTCGTTTGTGGCGCGGGTTGAGCCCCATGTGAAAGCTCAAGTCGACGAAATGCGAAAACTCTATTTCAACATGGATAAGGCGCACTTTTTCGACACCGAAACCGATCGCAGCATTCTCTACGTTGAGCAAAATCAAGAAGAGGAAATGGCAGGTACCCGCGGTTGATCGTGTAGTTCCGTGAGGAGGCGTCTGGCTGGATTCCATCGAAGAAATGAGTGTTATGCCTGTGCCTAGTGATTTGGAGTAAGCAGAGAGCATTCGAGACCGCGCCCACCGCCGAGGGGAGCTTCTCGCCTTATTACCGCGGCGCGAAAGCCGAAAACATTGCACTGGGCACTCCGCTCCTTGCAGTGTTTTCCGCGAGGAAATGTGATAGGCTGTGGCACCTCACGAAAAGGCTTCTGGGGCGACGTGTGAACTAAAATATTCTTCCATGTCGGCGAGAGAGGCGCGGAGATCCTTTGTGTCTCCACTGGCCTTTCCCCGGATGCCGACCTGCCCCAGCAAGCACGCAAGATGCTTTGAGAACAGCGGTTCTCCGGCTCACGAAATTGTCTTTTCCGAATGAGCGATGGAGCGTTGCTCTTATGTCACTTTTTTGCTAGCGACTGTTCAAGGTGGGCAGTAGCCTCGGCGAGTGGCATCGGTTTACCAAAATAATATCCTTGCGCCAGGAGGCATCCGGCTTTTTTTAGGAAGTCTGCTTGGTCTCCATGCTCAACTCCCTCGGCGAGAACCCCCACAGCAAGACGGTCGCCTAGACTGAGAATGGTGTTCACCACACCCTCCGCTTCGGCTGTGCCAGGAATCTCGCGGATGAAAGAAATGTCAATTTTCAGGAGTCTCACGGGAAGCTTCAAAAGGTAACTCAATGCAGAGTAGCCTTTTCCAAAGTCGTCGAGGCACGTCGTAATTCCCAGCGCGGCAAGACTCTCGAGTATTTTCCTCGCAGCTTCCAGATTATCGACAAAAAGAGATTCCGTCACTTCAATCTTTAGGCGACATGGGGGGATCCCGCTTTCCTTGAGGATCTGGAGAACTTCTTCGGGAAACCCTAGGTTCATGAGATAGCGGGGGCTGATATTGACGCTCACCCAAAAAGGCGTTGTCTCGAGCATAGGGAAAGCGTCGAGCCATTGGCGCATCTGCATGCACGCTTTGCGGCAGATTTCTCGGTCGAGGGCACAGATGAGTCCCGAGTCTTCAGCGATAGAGATGAAAAGCGAAGGCGAAATGGGACCTTTTGTGGGATGATTCCAGCGAGCGAGCGCTTCGAAGCCCACAAGCTTCAAATCGTCGAGGCGAACAATAGGTTGGTAGTGAATCTCGAGCTCGTTTTTGTTGAGGGCACTTCGAAGATCTCGCTCGAGCTGAATTTCGAGAACAGCACGTTCGTGCATGACAGGATCGTAGATTACCCGGCTACCGCGCCCTTGGTGCTTGGCTCGTCCTACGGCAACATCTGCCTGCGCAAGAATGTGTCCGGGATCAACCGACACGGGGGGTTTTACGATCACGATCCCAATGCTCGCCGTTACCGGGAAACTTTGCTCGCCGAGGGAAAACGGCGTGGCTAGGCTAGAGG
>Ga0078972_1001339_pt2 | contig 69187 bp, 68 predicted proteins | sample YelNatPaOPGAMG01_FD_67568 | JGI IMG/M metagenome (GOLD analysis project Ga0078972, IMG submission 67568) | Hot spring thermophilic microbial communities from Obsidian Pool, Yellowstone National Park, USA - OP-RAMG-01 (SPADES assembly) (version 2) | ecosystem: Environmental > Aquatic > Thermal... | reverse complement strand
GACGACTTCGGACCCGCACCTCCCGCACACGACGACGACCCGCCGCCGTTCTGACTCGCATCGCGGCGGACGGCCCGGATTTGGCGGCGGCCTCTCATTTTGTTGGGCGCTCGTTGATCAAACCTTCAAACCGGTCCGCAAGCTGGTGTCCTACGACTCCGAGAACCCGGACGCCCCGCTCGTGTGCCACAACAGCACCTACCAGCTCGTCAACGCGTTCTTCGCGTCACGGTGCAACCTGATCGCCTGGGACCGCGGGGTGTTCATGCCGGCCGCGCAACGCTATTTCGGCCCGATGCTGGTGACCGGCGCGGACCCCACCCTCGTGCGTGAGCAGCAGGCGGACTGCTTCGCCGGGGTGTACCTGTTCTGGGTCGCCGACGGCAGATCGCCGCGCTTCACCCTGAGCAGCGCCGACGGCCTCGACCACGTGCTGGCCGCGGTTATCAGCACCCGCGACCCGGTCCTCGAGCCCGGCAGCGAGAACGACGACGAACACGGTTCTGCACTGGACCGGATCAGCGCGTTCCAGATGGGGTTCATCAGCGGCACCCCGGCCTGTACCGGCATCAACGCCAAGGAGATGGAGCGGCGCCGCGGCGACCTGCCGACGGCGCTGCGGCCCGGCGACAGCGGAAACCCGGAGACCGGCGAGGTCCCGATCGACCCCGACACCCTGTCGATGCTGATGGCACTGTTGGGCAACGTGTTCGCGCCCCGCAAGGCGCCCACGTTGGCCTACCGGCCCGCCGGCTGCGCCGACGCGAGGCCGAGCCTGTCGGCGTCCTACTGCCCGGCCAGCAACACCATCGTGGTGGACCTGCCCGCGCTCGCCTCGATGGCGAAGGTCGAAGACCAGCGGCAGCACGCGCTGCCGCAGGGCGACGACACCGCGCTGTCCATCGTGATGTCGCGATACGCGCTGGCGGTGCAGCGCGAACGCGGCCTGCCGATGCACAGCCCGTGGACGGCGCTGCGGACGGCATGCCTGACCGGCGTGGTGCACCGCAGGATGGCCGAGCCCGTCGACCCGTCCGCGCCGCACCAACTGCTGCTGAACGCCGGCGATCTCGACGAGGCGGTCGCCGGCCTGCTGACGAATCACCTGTTCGCCAGCGACGCCGACGGCGCCGGCGTGCCAGCCGGTTTCACCCGGATCGCCGCGTTCCGCGGGGGCGTGGTCGGCGACATGGACGCGTGCTACTCCCGCTACCCTGGCTGACGGAAAGCCCTGTGGATCAGCCGATTTCGCCGAGTCGGGGGATCAACTCGTCACCGAGGCGGCGGATGAAGCCGACCGGGTCCGGGTTGCCGGGCAGCGGACCCGCGTTGATCATCCCGATGCCGAGCGCGGCGTAGCGTTCGACCGTCCGCAGGTACTCGTCGGGGGCGGCGAACGGATCGGCCGGAACGCCGACCGTCTTGCGGATCTCGGCGGGGTCCCTGCCGACCGCGTCGCAGTGCCGGTGCAAGACGTCGACCTTGTGCTGCAACTCGCCGGGATCGCTGGTCGTGCTGTTCCAGACGTCGGCGTACTGCGCCACCAGGCGCAGCGTCTTGCGCTCCCCGTCGCCGCCGATCAGCACGGGGGGCCGCCGAATCGGCTGCGGCACACAGATGGTCTCGGCCAGCCGGTAATGCTCGCCGTCGTAGGGCCCGTTGTCGTCGCTCCACATCTGGGCGCAGATCTGCAACGTCTCCTCCAGCATCTCGAAGCGCGCGCTCAGCGGCGGATACGGGATGCCCAGGGCGGTGTGCTCGCGGTCGTACCACGCCGCGCCCAGGCCCAGCAGCGAGCGGCCGCCGGACAGCACGTCCAGGGTGGTGACCGCCTTGGCCAGCAGGCCGGGATAGCGGTAGGTGACGCCGGTGACCAGCAGCCCCAGCTCGATCGTCGACGTACGGCCGGCCAGAAAGCCCAGGGAGGTGTACCCCTCCAGGAACGGGTCGTCGGCGCGTCCGACGTTCTCCATCTGGAACAGGTGGTCGGCCAGGGTGAACAACGTCGCGCCGCCATGTTCGGCGGCCCTGGCCGCTTCGGCCAGCGTGGGACCCAGGGCCGCGGGGTCGCCCGGTAGAAAGTCGATGAAATGCACTCCCAATTCCATTGCTGCTAATTCCCTTTCATGACTCGGTCAAGCGCTCCAGCAGCGACAACGCGTCGAGGATGACGCGGCGTTCGCGTTCGGTGTAGCGCTCCTGCATGGTGCGCGCCAGCCACTCCTCCCGGGCCTGGCGGTCGCTGGCGGCCCGCTCGCGGCCCGCCTCGGTCAGCGAGATGACCTGGCGCCGGCCATCTTCGGGATCCGGGGATCGCTCGATGAGCCCGCGCCGGCCGAGGGCGGCGACGATGGCGGCCATCGACTGGGGCCGGATCCGCTCGGCGCCGGCCAACACGCCGGCCGACGACGGGCCCTCCTTCCACACCCGGATGAGCACCGCCGTCTGGGACGGCGTCAGGTCGCCGTCGACCGCGACCTCGCGCAGTCTGCGCCGCAGCCGGCCGATCACCACGCGGAGGTCGCGCGCGGCCGCCGCCGCGGACTCGCCGGCACCGTCCATGCCACCAAGGCTAATTTAGTCAGTCAAAACTGTCCAGTCTTGACTGACTAAATCCCGAGAGCGACACGCCCAGATCGCCGCGTTCGGCGCGCTAGCCGCTCAGGCCAGCAGCCGCCGGGCCGCGTCGACCGCGAGCGCGGGCACGTCGAGGGTCTTCGAGTGCAGGTCGTGGCGCGCGCCGGTGACCTCGACGACCGCGGTCGGCGCGGCGATGAGCGCCGCGGCGGCGCGCAGCTCGGCGATGGTGCCGAAGGGGTCCGACGTCCCGTGGGTGAACACGGTGGGCACCGCGATCTGCGGCAGATGTTCGGTGCGGGCGCGTTCCGGCTTGCCCGGCGGGTGCACCGGGTAGGAGAACAGCGTCAGCAGGTCCACTTCGACGGGCGAAGCCTCGGCCGCGGCCACCACCACCATCGACGTCTGCCGGCCGCCGTAGGAGTGCCCGCCGGCGACCAGCGGGCCCGCGGCCAGGCCGCGGCACAGCGTGATCGCCTCGACGATCCCGGCGCGGTCGGCGGCCGCCGCGCCGGACGGGGGACCGGTGGGCCGGCGCCGGCGGTAGGGCAGGTCGTAGCGCACCGCCAGCCAGCCGCGCCGCGCCCATTCGTCGCAAACCCGTTGCAGCAAAGGCGAATCCCGGTTGCCACCGGCGCCGTGGGTCAGCACCACGACGCCGCACGGGTTCCCGGCAGGTGCGTGCGCGACGCCGGCGATCGAATCCAGGTTCATGACAGCCGGAAAAGCGGGGACACGGGGCCGTGGCCGTGGCCCAGCGGATAGGCGGCGCGCAGGCATGCGGTGACCCACCGCTTGCCGAAGCCGACCGCGTCCGGGACGGTGAACCCGTGCGCCAGCGCGCACGCGATCGCGGCCGCCAGCGTGTCGCCGCCGCCGTGGTCGTTGCCGGTGGGCACGCGCCCGGCGTCGAACTCGCGAAAATCGGCGCCGTCATAGAGCAGGTCGCGGCTGCGCCCCGACGACCGCAGGTGCCCGCCCTTGACCAGCACCCACCGCGGGCCCAGCGCATGCAGCGCCGTGGCCGCCGTGCGCTGCGACTCCTCGTCGACCACGTCGACGCCCACCAGCAGCCGCACCTCGTCGAGGTTGGGGGTCACCAGCGTGGCCAGCGGGAACAGTTGCCCGCGAAGCGAATCCAGCGCCGCGGGCGCCAGCAGCGGGTCGCCGTGCATGGAGGCGCACACCGGGTCGACGACGAGCGGGACCCTCAGCTGCAGCCGGCGCCAGGTGGCGGCCACCGTCGCGACGATATCCGCCGAGGCCAGCATCCCGGTCTTGGCGGCCTGAATCCCGATGTCGGTGACCACGGACTCCATCTGCCCGGCGACGACGTCAACGGGCACCGCGTGAAAGTCGTCGACCCCCAGCGTGTTTTGCACGGTGACCGCGGTGACCGCGACGCAGGCGTGCACGCCGAGCAGCGCGATGGTACGCAGATCGGCCTCGATGCCCGCGCCGCCCCCGGAGTCCGATCCCGCGATGGTCAGCACGCGGCGCGGGGTGGTTCCCGACGCCGGCAGCGGCAGATAGTCCACGTCACTGCGTGATCGGCAGATACACCTGCTTGCCGTGCTCGGCGAACTCGCGGGACTTCGCGGCCATGCCGTCGGCCAGCATGGCCTCGATGTCCTCTTCGGTCTCCAGGCCGTGCTCGGCGGCGAAGTCCCGGACGTCCTGGGTGATGCGCATCGAGCAGAACTTCGGGCCGCACATGGAGCAGAAGTGCGCGGTCTTGGCCGGTTCGGCCGGCAGCGTCTCGTCGTGGTACTCGCGTGCGGTGTCGGGGTCCAGCGACAGCGCGAACTGGTCGTTCCAGCGGAACTCGAAGCGCGCCTTGCTCAATGCGTCGTCGCGCTCCTGGGCGCGGGGATGGCCCTTGGCCAGGTCGGCCGAGTGCGCGGCGATCTTGTAGGCGATGACGCCGTCCTTGACGTCTTTGCGGTCCGGCAGCCCGAGGTGTTCCTTGGGTGTCACGTAGCACAGCATCGCGGTGCCGGCCGAGGCGATGATCGCCGCGCCGATCGCGGAGGTGATGTGGTCGTAGGCCGGCGCGATGTCGGTGGCCAGCGGGCCCAGCGTGTAGAACGGGGCCTCCTCGCACAGCTCCTCTTCCAGCCGCACGTTCTCGACGATCTTGTGCATCGGAACGTGGCCGGGGCCTTCGATCATCACTTGCGCACCATGGGATTTCGCGATCGTGGTGAGCTCGCCGAGGGTGCGCAACTCGGCGAACTGCGCGGCGTCATTGGCGTCGGCGATCGAGCCGGGCCGCAGCCCGTCGCCCAGGGAGAAGGTGACGTCGTAGCGCGCGAAGATGTCGCAGAGTTCTTCGAAGTTGGTGTACAGGAACGACTCCCGGTGATGGGCCAGGCACCACGCCGCCATGATCGAGCCGCCGCGGGACACGATCCCGGTGACCCGCTTGGCGGTCAGCGGCACGTACCGCAGCAGCACGCCGGCGTGCACGGTCATGTAGTCCACGCCCTGCTCGCACTGCTCGAGCACGGTGTCGCGGTAGATCTCCCAGGTCAGCTCGGTCGGGTCGCCGTTGACCTTTTCCAGCGCCTGATAGATCGGCACCGTGCCGACGGGCACGGGGGAGTTGCGCAGGATCCACTCGCGGGTCTCGTGGATGTTCTTGCCGGTGGACAGGTCCATGATGGTGTCCGCACCCCAGCGGGTGGCCCACACCATCTTGTCGACCTCCTCGGCGATCGAACTGGTCACCGCCGAGTTGCCGATGTTCGCGTTCACCTTCACCGCGAACGCCTTGCCGATGATCATCGGCTCGCTCTCGGGGTGGTTGTGGTTGGCCGGGATCACCGCGCGGCCGCGGGCGACCTCGTCGCGCACCAGTTCGGCGGGCATGCCCTCGCGGGCGGCGATGAACGCCATCTCCGCGGTGATCTCGCCGGCGCGGGCCCGCTGCAGCTGGGTGCCGCGGTCGCGCACCACGCCGGGACGCGCGGGCAGGCCGGCCGCCAGGTCGATCGCCGCGGCGGGATCGGTGTAGGGCCCGGAGGTGTCGTAGAGGTCGAAGTGATCCCCGGTGGACAGGTTGACCCGCCGGAACGGAACCCGCAGCGCGGCCCCGCCGTCGGGCCCCGCCACGTCGCGATAGGCCTTGCCGCTGCCGGCGATGGGACCGGTGGTCACGGACGGTTCGATGGTTGTGGTCATCCTGTCATCTCCCTACGCCGGCATTACCCGGTCAGGTTCGTACGGTCGACGGCCCCGAGCCGTCCTCTCAGCGCACTGGTCGTGCGCTCCCGCGGTGTGTTCTGTTGATCGACCCTGAAGCGAGGCTACCCCCGCCCGGACCCGTCCGGCACGCGGGCGGCTGGTCGGGCTCCGCGCGCAGCGGGGGAGCTGTCCGCACCCCCGCGGGCACCCGGGTTGGTCAGGCCTCCTCCATCGCCTCGCCGAGTTCCTCCAGCAGCCGGTTGTGGTGGTTGCTCGCCACGATGTGGCCGGCGGCGATGACGAGGGCCACCGGCCAGTCGATGAGCTCGAAGGCGGCCAGGGCGGCCAGGCCGCCGTAGTAGGCCAGCTGTTCGGGTCGCGGGATCTCGATCTGCCCCACCATCGGCAAATTCACGACGAACGTCTCGCCCTCGCGGATCTTCTGCACCGCCTCGTGTTGCGACATTCCCCGGCGCGCCTTCTTTTCCGCCATCGTTTGCCTTTCTGTAACGAGGGGTTTCCCGCCCCGCCCGGTCACCCGGCCACCGTCGGTGTCATGTCGACGCCCGAGACCCCGGCCGACCCGCTGGTTGCACCGGTCGCTTGGGTGCTCGCCGTGCCCCTGAGGCATTTCTACGCGTTGTTGTGGCGCGCGGGGGTTGTGGAGATTGTCCAGACCGAACCGGCACGTCGTCAATCGGCTGCGGCTGGGTGCCCGGACTGCCCCATTTCTCCGCGACACCGTTCGCCACGGCCAGGGCGACCGTCGCGGCAGCGGCGGTTCCCAGAGCCTGCGCCCATCCGAGCGGATCCAGCGGAGTGCAGCCGAGCAGTTGGCTGACCACCGGGATGCTGATCAGGGTCGCCATCGTGGCCATCGACCCGACCGTGGTGAGCACGACCAGCGGGGCGTGAGAATCCAGCAGCGTCTGCCCCAGCTCGGCTCCCACCAGGGCCACCAGGGCGACGGTGGAGGCGCGCCGCGGCAGGCCCGTGACCCCGGCCATCGCCCACGCCGCCGTCGCCGCGGCGGCCGTGGTGGTGCCGCGGATGGCGACGGCGCGCCGCAGCGCGGGCTGGTCCGGGCCGCGTAGGCCGGGGTTGACGGGGCCCCTGGGCTTGCTGACGGCGAGCGCCGCGGCCGGCAGCGCGTCGGTCATCATGTTCACCAGCAGCAGCTGCCGGGTGTTCAGCGGCGAGGTGCCCGTCAGCGCGCTGCCGATGATCGCGAAGAGCACCTCGCCGGCGTTGCCGCCGAGCAGCACCGAGACCGCCGACTGCACCCGCTGCCAGAGTTGGCGTCCCTCCTCGATGGCGTGCACCAGGGCCCCGATGCGGGCGTCGACCAGCACCACGTCGGCCGCCAGGTGCGCCGGGTCGCTGCCGCCGGCGACGACGCCGATGCCGACGGTGGCGGCGCGGATCGCGGCCGCGTCGTTGGAACCGTCGCCGACCATCGCGCACAGCACGCCGGCGGCTTCCAGCGTCCGCACGACCTGGACCTTGTTCTCCGGTGTCATCCGCGCGAAAATCACCCGCTCGGTCACGACGCGTTCCCGGTCCTTGCGCGACAGCGAGTCCCATTCGGCACCGCTGATCACCTGGTCGGCGGTCACCGGCAGCCCCAGTTCGCCGGCGATGGCCGCGGCGGTGACCGGGTGGTCGCCGGTGATGAGCTTGACGCCCACCTGCCGGCGCCGCAGTTGGGCCAGCAGTTCCGCGGCTTCGGCGCGCGGGGTGTCGGACAGGCCGAGGAACCCGGCCAGGGTCAATCCGTGCGTGCAGAGTTCGGCGATGCCGTCGGGGTCGTCGCGGATCCGCCGGGCCTGCTGCGGGCTGAGCTCCCGCCGCCCCACCGCGATGACCCGCAGCCCGCGCGCGGCCAGCTCACCGACCGTGTGCTCGGGGGCCGCGGCGCCGCAGGCGCCCAGCACGACCTCGGGCGCCCCCTTGACGGTGAGCTCGTCATCGGTGACCGAGGCCGAGAACGACCTGCCCGACCGGAACGGCAGGTGCGCGCCGGGCTGCGGCACGGCCGTCGGGGCCCCGAGAGCTTCGGCGGCCGCCGCCACGATGGCGGCGTCGGTGGCGTGCACGTGCGGGTCGCCGTTCGATACCGGCGCGGCGTGCGCGGCGCAGCGCAGGACCTCCTCGCGCGAGTGTCCCGGCGCCGGGTGGACCTCCGCGACGCGCAGGCGGTTCTCGCTGAGCGTCCCGGTCTTGTCGAAACAGACCACGTCGATGCGGCCCAGCGCCTCCACCGAGCGCGGCACCCGGACCAGCGCGCCGAACCTCGTCAGGCGCCGCGCCGACGCCGACTGCGCGAGCGTCGCCACCAGCGGCATGCCCTCGGGGACCGCGGCCACGGCGATCGCGATGCCGCTGGCCACCGCCTCGCGCAGGGCCGCGCGCCGCAGCATGCCCAGCGCGCCGACCAGGGCGCCGCCGGTGACGCTGACCGGGAAGGCCCGGTTGGTGAGCTGGCTGAGCTGGTGCTGCAGGCCCACCTCGGAAGACGGGTCGGCGGACACCAGCTCGGCGGCCCGGCGCTCCCGGGTGTCGGCACCGACGGCGGTCACGACGGCGAGCGCGGTGCCCGCCACCAGTGTGGTGCCGGCGTAGAGCATGCAGCGGCGCTCGGCGAGGTCGGCGCCGGGCGTGGCCTCGACCTGCTTGTCCACCGACAGCGACTCACCGGTCAGCGTCGACTCGTCGACCTCGACGTCGACCTCCTCGACGATCCGGGCGTCGGCGGGCACCACCTCGTGCGTGCGGACCTCGATCAGGTCGCCGGGCTGCAGCTGCGCGGCGATGACGTCAACGTGGGCCCGCTGCCCGTCCGGCCGCGTCACCACCTTGCGGGCGGGCGGAATCTGTTGCGCCAGCAGGCGGTTCAGGCGGTTCTCGGCGCGCAGCCGCTGGCTGGCCGCCAGCATCGAGTTCGCGGCCAGCACCGAGAAGACCAGCACCGCGTCGACGGGCGAGCCGAGCACCGCGCTGGCCGCCGAGCCCAGCGCCAGCACGGGCGTCAGCGGGTCGGTCAACTCGGCCCGGACGGCGTCGAGGAACTGCAGGAACGCGCGCGCCGGGGTGTCGGGCTGCGCGGCGCCGATGGCGGCCGGCGCGAGCCGGCCCGGCTTGCCGGCCGGCTCCGACTCGGGGGCGGGCAGCAGCGCGCGGACCTGCTCGACCGGCATCGCGTGCCAGTCGTGCACCGATCCGGGGCGGGGCGCTTCGGCGCGGACGACTCCGCGTGCCAGCAGGTACCCCGACAGCAGCCCCGCCGCCGCGCCGGTGTTGATCGGGCCGGGCCCCAGGCCCCGCACGCCGGGGATCATCAGCAGGGACCCCATGGCCGTCGCGCCGGCCGATATCCTGGCGCCGCGCCGGGTGGCGACCCTGGCCGCAGGCAGGGCGCGCAGCACCCGCCACGCGGCCGCCAGGTCGGGCAGCAGCAGGTCGGCCCCCCAGGGCGGGGGATCGGTGTCCCGTCGCGGCAGCAGGCCCAGCGCCACGTCGGCCGAGGCCGGCGCGCGGCCCTGCGGCGCGGACAGCACCGCCACCGTGCGGCCCGCGCGTTGCAGGTCGGCGACCGTCGCGGCGAGCGCGTCGTCGAGGGATCGGTCGCCCGGTGGCCGGAGGTCGTCGAACGCCTGCCGCAACTCGCCCAGGGAATCGACGTCGACCGACACCAGGTCGGCCGCCGACCGGTGCGCCTCGGCGACCACCGCCGACGCCAGCGGATCGTGCGCCGGACGCACCAGTGCCTCGACGATGGAATCGGGCTGGAGGGCCGAGACCCCGGGGACCGGGTGCCAGCCCGGCTCCAGGCCGTCCCCGGCCAGGACGAGCTGGGCGCGGCCCCACGCCGCGGGCAGCTCGTCCTGCGCGGCGCCGCGGACGCGCACCACCTGCAGGCCGCTGGTGCACAGCGCCCGGGGGTCGATGACGATCGCGTCGACCCGGTCCAGGCGGCGCAGGGCGTCCGGCCGCAGCGTCAGCACCGCGTGCCGATCGGCCAGCCCCTGCCCGAGCGCCGCGGCGAAGGCCTCGGGCGTGGTGCGCGTCGCCTTGGGCGTGGTCACGAGCACCGCGGTCGCGGCCATGTGCACGCTGCGGGTGGTGGCGCCGATCAGACCGGCGCTGACGGCCTGCATCAGCGCGAAACCGCGGGCCGTGCCGTCCAGGGGCCTGACGGGCCGCGCCGGCCGGGCGGCCATCGCGGTATCCGGGTCGGCGCGGCGCGTCAGTTGGGCTTCGTGCCGGCGCCGGACCCGCGCCTGGGCGCGGCTTTCGGCGGCCCGCAGCGACTGCATGAGCAGGCCCACCGACAACGCCCCCGGGGACTGCGTGGCGGTCTCGGCGGCGACCGCGGCCAGCGTCAGCGCGGTGTCCGTCGCGGGCCGGCCGACGGCGTTCTCGATCAGCCGCCGCAGCCAGGGCTGGTAGTCCACCGCGACGGCGCCCGCCAGCACCGCGATCGGCGCCCGCGGCCAGTGCAGGGCGCGGCCGGTCAGCGCGATGCCCAGCCCGGCCGCGTTGGCGGCCACGGTGACCGCCCTGATCACCGGCACCGCCCCGGCACCGGGCGGCCCCACGGCGGGGGCCGCGGCGCCGGCGGGTGTCGGCCGGGGCAGGTCGCCGGAGATCGCCCGGGCGCCCTCACGCAGCGGGATGGCCGCGATGTTCAGGGAGGCGCCGACCAGCGCGGTGGTGCTCTGGACCCCGGCGGCCACAACGCGCAGCGGTATTCGGATGGACGACGCGGCAATACTCAAGGGCTGCTCAAGGGCTGCTCAAGGGGCTGCTCGAGGGGTCCCGGCTAGTTGGTGCTGCGCAGCTCGCCGGCGCCGGCCCGGCGCCCGGCCGTCTTCTTGGCCGCCGGCTTGGCGGCCTTCTGGGGCACCGCCTTGTCGGCCGAGGCTTCCGTCGGCACCGGCGTCAGGTTCGCCTTCGCCGGGGGCGGTTCGGGCTTGCGATGCATCCGGTGCAGCAGCAGCGCACCCCCGCCCACCGCCAGCAGCACCGGCCACTCGACCAGGCCGGCCACCCCGAGAGCACCGATGGCCAGCGCCGCCGCCGGTGTGGAGCGGCTGCCCGAGCTGACGCCGCGCTTGATGCCCTCGGCGGCGCCCGCGACACCGCCGACGATCCCGTTCACCGCCGCGCCACCCACGGCGCCCGCGGCGGCGGTGGCCGCGTCGGCCGCACGGTTGACGGTGTTGCCCACGCTTCGGACTGCTCCGCCGACGACACTCATGATGGCTCCTGATCTCTGGTCGTCCTCGCGGCGACCGGTTGACGTCGCCTGTACACCCGTTGAACGGAAAGTAGACAGCGGCACCGAAATTTTACCTCTATCGTCCCAAACACAAGCCTGCCACGCTACGTGTGCGCATGACAACGAGTGGCCGGGCGCGAATTCACCGCCTTGTCGCAGCCTCAGTCGTCGCGCAAATCCACCAGCACCGGTGCGTGGTCGCTGGGCGCTTTGCCTTTGCGTTCCTCGCGGACGATCTCCGCGGCGCTCACCCGGCCCGCCAACGCCGGCGAGGCGAGGATGAAGTCGATGCGCATGCCCTGCCTCTTGGGAAATCGCAGCTGCGTGTAGTCCCAGTAGGTGTAAACCCCGGGTCCGGGCGTGAAGGGCCGGACGACGTCGGTGAATTGCGCGTCGAGGATGGCCTGGAAGGCCCGGCGCTCGGGTTCGGAGACGTGGGTGGCGCCGGCGAAGAATTCGGGGCTCCAGACATCGTCGTCGGTGGGGGCGATATTCCAGTCGCCCACCAGAGCGATCTGCGCCGCGGGGTCGTCGCGCAGCCAGCCCGCCGCTGCGTCGCGCAGCGCGGCGAGCCAGTCCAGCTTGTAGGCGTAATGCGGATCGCCCACGGCGCGGCCGTTGGGCACGTAGAGGCTCCACACCCGCACCCCGGCGCAGGTGGCGCCCAGCGCACGGGCTTCCGGGGCGGGGTCCGCCCCGGGCTTGGCGCTCCAGCCGGGCTGCCCGTCGAAGCCGACCCGGACGTCGTGCAGGCCGACGCGCGACGCGATCGCCACGCCGTTCCACTGGTTGAAGCCGACGTGGGCGACCTCGTAGCCGAGTTCGAGGAACGGCAGGGTCGGGAACTGGTTGTCGGTGCACTTGGTCTCCTGCATGGCCAGCACGTCGACGTCGGCGCGGGCCAGCCAGTCCACGACGCGGTCCAGGCGGGTGCGAATGGAGTTCACGTTCCAGGTGGCCAGCCGCATGGCTAGACGGTAGCGCCGCCGGGGGCGCGGGCCGGGAAGTACCGGCGGCGGTGGTGCGGCCGGAAGCCCAGTGCGCCGGCCACGGACCGCCCGGCCGCGTCGCCGTCGGCGACCGCGACGTAGCCGCGGGTCGCGCCGCGGCTCGCGGCCCAGGCCAGCAGGGCTTCGCACACCCGGTGGCCGGCGGCCGGGTCGCCGGCGTCGGGCACCCACAGGCCCACCCACCGGGTGCCGTCGGGGGCGTCGGTCACCGCGGCGCGGGCCGCCGCCGCGCCCGGCCGCACGCCGAACCGCAACTCGCCGGCGGTGACGGCGGTGAGCGTGTCGAGAGGGGGGCCGAACCGGGACGTCTGCAGCCAGGCGTCGTCCGGCCGGGCCGAGAGGGTGACCGACGCGAGCGGTCCGCCGGTGGCCATGCCGGAGACGTCGCGTACCAGAACTTCCTCGGTGTGTTCGGCCGCCACCCCGGGCGGCGGCGACAGCAAGCGGTCGGGGATCAGCAGCCGCGGTGTCAGGCCACGGCGCCGGTACCAGTCGGAGATCGCGGCCAGGGCGCTCGCCTGAGCTGAAATATCCAGCGGCACAGCAGAATTAGGTTCGAGTCCGGCGCCGGGTGCGGCCCGCAGCAGCCAGCCGTCCCGCCACGTGTGCTCGACGCCGGGCCAGGCCCGCGCGGCCGCGTGCTCGAGGGCGCGAATCTGGGACGTGCGTACCGGTGCGTCGGTCAGCACCCGCAGCGCCACGACGCGCTCGGGCGCGAACTCGACGACCGCGCCGGACTTCGTCCGCACGCGCACCACCGGTTCGACCGCCAGCAGGTGTCCCACCACGTCGGTCAGCGGCGGGACCGATCCGCCGGCGCGCCGGTAGCGCACCGTCACCCGCGTGCCGGGCTCTGGCCACCCCGTCATCAGTGACCGAACGGATCCGGCCCCTCGCCCGGCAGCCACGACAGGCCGGGCACGCCCCAGCCGTGGGCCTTGACGGCCCGCTTGGCGCCGCGGGCGTACCGGCCGACGAGGCGGTCCAGGTACAGGAAGCCGTCGAGATGCCCCGTTTCGTGCTGCAGCATCCGCGCGAACAGGCCGGTGCCCTCGATCGCGACCGGATTGCCCTCGGCGTCCAGGCCGGTCACCTTCGCCCACTTCGCCCGGCCGGTGGGAAACGACTCGCCGGGGACCGACAGGCAGCCTTCGTCGTCGGCCTCCGGGTCCGGCATGGTCTCGGGCACCTCGGAGGTTTCCAGCACCGGATTGACGACCACGCCGCGGCGGCGGTCGGCGATCCCGCGGTCGTCGGCGCAGTCGTAGACGAAAACCCGCAGCCCGTAGCCGATCTGGTTGGCGGCGAGGCCCACGCCGTGCGCGGCGTCCATGGTGTCGTACATCGTGGCGATCAGCTCGGCCAGCTCGGCCGGCAGCGAGCCGTCGGCGGCGACCGGCACGGGCTCCGTCGGTGTGTGCAACACCGGGTCCCCCACGATGCGGATCGGTACGACTGCCATGGTCGGCTAGCTTAGGCGTGCCGCCGATACGGGCCGAAACGACCCGAGGTGGGGGCACCTCCCCGCCGCGCAGCGGTGCGGGGGCAAGTCGCGCGATCGGGCCGGGCGGGCGGGAACCGGGCCAATACGGCGACTCGCGGGTCCGGGTTCCGGCGCCAGACTTCGCGGCGTGGTTCAATATTCGCGCAAAACATGCCCGTAATCACCTCATCAGAGCAATTCGAGAATCCGCCGGAAGGGTCCAGGGGAAGCAATATGGACAGCGCCATGGCGCGGGCAAATCAATCGGGGGACGACGCTGACATCGCCGATGGGCTCACCCGCCGAGAGCACGACATCCTGGCGTTCGAACGGCAGTGGTGGAAATTCGCCGGGGTCAAGGAAGACGCCATCAAAGAACTGTTCTCGATGTCGGCGACGCGCTACTACCAGGTGCTCAACGCGCTGGTCGACCGGCCCGAGGCGCTGGCCGCCGACCCGATGCTGGTGAAACGGCTGCGGCGGCTGCGCGCGAGCCGTCAGAAGGCGCGCGCGGCGCGGCGTCTCGGCTTCGAGGTGACCTGACTCGCTACAGTGGGCTCGATGAAAGAGCGCGTCCCCGATTCCGCGGGGCTTCCGCTGCGGGCCATGGTGATGGTGCTGCTGTTCCTCGGCGTCATCTTCCTGCTGCTCGGCTGGCAGGCCCTGAGCTCGTCGGGGAACTCCGATGACGACTCGGCGTCGGCGGTGTCCGGCATGACCAGCACCACCAGCTCCTCGGCCGCGTCGACCACGACGCCCGCGGCCAACCAGGCCGACGTCCGCGTCTACAACATCTCTGCCAGGGAAGGTGTCGCCGGGCGCACCAAGGACGAGCTGACCTCGGCCGGCTTCCGGGTCACCGAGGTCGGCAACCTCACCGTGCCCGACGTCGCGACGACCACGGTGTACTTCACCGACGCCGACGGCGAGCATGCCACCGCGGACGCCGTGGGCAAGAAACTGGGCGCGCCCGTGGAACCGCGGATCCCCGCGCTCAGCGATCAGCCGCCGGGCGTCCTCGTGCTGGTGGCGGGCTGAGGCGTCCGGCCGCTCGATCGGTTCCGGGTCGCCGGGTTAGGCTCTGGACATGCCTATGCTCGCCGGTCACCGTAATGCCGCTGCCGCCACCATGTCCGCACTGTCCACGTGTTTACTGGCCACCTGCGCCGCGCTGCTGAGTGGCTGCTCGCCCGACCAGCCCCCCGCGACGTCCCCGGGCACCACGCCGCCGGTCTGGACCGGCTCGCCGGCCCCCGCGGCCTCCGGGAACGCGGCGCCGGCCGCCCAGAGCATCATCACCGTACTCAAGAACGCCGACGGCGCCGAGATCGCGACCGCCAAGTTCGATTTCGGCAACGGCTTCGCCACCGTCACGATCGCGACGACCGGGCCCGGTCACCTCGCGCCCGGCTTCCACGGGGTGCACATCCACAAGGTGGGCAAGTGCGAACCCAACTCGGTCGCCCCCGGCGGCGGCGAGCCCGGCGACTTCCTCTCCGCCGGCGGGCATTTCCAGACGCCGGGGCATTCGGCCGAGCCCGACAGCGGTTACCTGCCGCCGCTTCAGGTCCGCCAGGACGGGACGGGGATGCTGGAGACCACCACGGACGCGTTCGGCATGGACGACCTGTTGACCGGTCAGAAGACCGCGATCATCATTCACGCCGGTGCCGACAACTTCGGCAACATCCCGGCGGACCGCTACCAGCAGGCCAACGGCACGCCGGGCGCAGACCAGACGACGATGAGCACCGGTGACGCCGGCAAGCGGGTGGCATGCGGTGTCATCGGTTCCGGGTAAGAGGGCTTCTGGCAGGGGCGATGCCCGCATCGACTTCGTCCGCTCGCCGCGGCCGACCGTCGGCGTGGAGTGGGAGTTCGCCCTGGTCGACGCCGAGACCCGGGACCTGAGCAACGAAGCCACCTCGGTGATCGCCGAGATCGGCGAAAACCCGCGTGTGCACAAGGAATTGTTGCGCAACACCGTCGAGGTGGTCAGCGGCGTCTGCGAGTGCGCGGGGGAGGCCATCGAGGACCTGCGCGCCACCCTGGGCCCGGCGCGGCGGATCGTGCGGGACCGCGGCATGGAGTTGTTCTCCGCCGGCACCCACCCGTTCGCGCGGTGGTCCTCCCAGCAGCTCACCGACGCGCCGCGGTACGCGGAGTTGATCAAGCGCACCCAGTGGTGGGGCCGCCAGATGCTGATCTGGGGGGTGCACGTGCACGTCGGCATCCGCTCCGCGCACAAGGTGATGCCGATCATGAGCTCGCTGCTCAACTACTACCCCCACCTGCTGGCGTTGTCGGCGTCCTCGCCGTGGTGGGGCGGCGAGGACACCGGATACGCCAGCAACCGGGCGATGATGTTCCAGCAACTGCCCACCGCGGGGTTGCCGTTCCAGTTCCGGACCTGGGGTGAGTTCGAGGGCTTCGTCTACGACCAGAAGAAGACCGGCATCATCGACCACGTGGACGAGATCCGTTGGGACGTCAGGCCGTCACCACATCTGGGCACCCTCGAGGTGCGGGTCTGCGACGGCGTGTCCAACCTGCGCGAGCTGGGCGCGCTGGTCGCCCTGACGCACTGCCTGATCGTCGACCTGGACCGCAGGCTGGAGGCCGGCGAGACGCTGCCGACCATGCCGCCCTGGCACGTCCAGGAAAACAAGTGGCGTGCCGCCCGGTACGGCCTGGACGCCGTGATCATCCTGGACGCCGACAGCAACGAGCGGTTGGTCACCGACGATCTCGCCGACGTGCTGACCCGGCTGGAACCGGTCGCCAAATCGCTGAACTGCCTCGACGAGCTGGCGACGGTGGCCGACATCTGGCGCGACGGCGCGTCCTACCAGCGACAGCGGCGCGTGGCCGAGGAACACGAGGGCGACCTGCGCGCGGTTGTCGACGCGCTGGTGGCCGAGTTGGAGGTCTAGCGCCCATGACCGATCCGGAAACCCTTGAGCTGGCGATGTTTCCGCTGGAGTCGGCGCTGCTGCCCGGCCAGGACCTTCCGCTGCGCATCTTCGAACCCCGCTACGGTGCGTTGGTGCGCCACTGCATCGAGAGCGGCGACCCGTTCGGCGTGGTGTTGATCTCGGCGGGCCGCGAAGTGGGCGGGGACGATGCGCGTAGCGATGTCGGCACCCTGGCCACGATCGGCGAATGCCTCGACCACGGCGCGGGCCGCTACTCGCTGCTGTGCCGGACGGGCGAGCGGATCCGGGTGTGCGGGTGGCTGCCCGACGATCCCTACCCGCGGGCGGCCGTGCGGCTCTGGCCCGACGAGCCGGGTGACCCGGTGACCCCGGCCCAGGTCCGCGAGCTCGAGGACCGCGTCATGGCCGTGTTCGGGCGCATCGCGGAGGCGCGCGGTGCCGAGCTGCCGGCCCGTGAGGTGTTGCTGGGTCCGGCCGGGGGCGCCGATCCCGGGCAGCGGCTCTTCGCGCTGGCGGCGCGGGTTCCGATCGGGGCCGCCGACCGCTACGCCGTGCTGGCGGCGCCGTCGGCCGCCGACCGGCTGGCCGCTTTCGGCGAGGCCGTCGACGCGCTCGCCGACGTGGTCGAATTCGAGTTGTCCTGACGTGAGAGTGCACCTGCAGGTCGACGGATCACCGGCGGGCGCGCGGGCGAGCGCCGGCGAGATCGCCGCGGCCGGCGCCGACGGCCTGTTCACCTTCGAGGGTCAGCACGACGTGTTCTTTCCGTTGTTGCTCGCCGCCGGCGAGACCCGCCTGGACCTGATGACCAACGTGGCGATCGCCCCGCCGCGCAGTCCGCTGCACCTGGCGCACGCGGCCTACGATCTGCAGGAGTACAGCGGCGGCCGGTTCCGGCTCGGCCTGGGATCGCAGGTGCAGGCGCACATCGAAAAGCGTTACGGCAGTAAGTGGGAGCGGCCGGCGGCGCGCATGGCCGAAACCATCGCGGCGATCAAGGCGATATTCGCGGCGTGGGAAGGCGAGAGCCGCCTCGATTTTCGCGGCGAGTTCTTCACGCACACGATCATGGCGCCCAACTTCAATCCCGGGCCCAACCCGTTCGGGCCGCCGCCGGTGCTGCTGGGCGCGCTGGGCCCGGTGATGACCCGCACGGCCGCCGAGTTCGCCGACGGGCTGCTGGTCATGCCGTTCAACAGCGCCCGCCATCTCACCGAGCGCACGATCCCCGCCGTCGCCGAGGGGCTGCGCCGCTCGCACCGAAGCCCCGGCGACTTCCGGATCGTCGCCCAGGCGATGGTCGCCGTGGGCCGCGAGGAGGCCGACCTGGCGGCCGCGGTCGCCGGGGTGGCGTCGCTGATCGGGTTCTACGGCTCGACGCCGGCCTACCTGCCCGTGCTCGAGGCCGAGGGGTGGGCCGACATCCAGCCCGAGCTCAACGCGCTGTCCAAGCGGGGCCGCTTCGCCGAGATGCGGGCAATGATCACCGAGCCGATGGTGGCGCGGATCGGGATCGCCGGTACCCCGGAGGACTGCGCGCGGCAGATCGCCGAGCGGTTCGGCGAGCACGCCGACGAGGTGTGCTGTTACTTCCCCGGCTACACCCCGCGCGGGCAGGACGTCGCCGACCTGATCGCCGCCCTGCACCGGGCGCCGCGATGACCCCGGCGGTGACGGTCGAGCCTCAGCGCGCACCCGAAGCCCTGAGCTCGCCCTCGAGTACGCGCTACCCGGTCTCGGCGAACGCGCGCAGCGCATCGAGCTGCACCGGGTCCAGTGCGGGACGGACGGTTTCGCGGGCCGCGGCGAGGTCGGCTGCCGTCACGTCGGCGGCGTCGATGGACCGTCGCATCGCCGCCAGCGCCGCCTCCCGCAGCAGCGCCACGCAGTCCGCGGCGCTGTAGCCCTCGAGCCCGGCGGCCACGTCGTCAAGGTTCACGTCGGCGCTCAGCGGTATCGACCTGCCCGCGGTGCGCAGGATTTCGCGGCGGGCGGCGGCATCGGGCGGTTCGACGAACACCAGGCGCTCCAGCCGCCCGGGCCGCAGCAGCGCGGGGTCGATCAGGTCGGGACGGTTGGTGGCGCCGAGCACGACGACGTCGCGCAGCGGGTCGATGCCGTCGAGTTCGGTCAGCAGCGCGGCCACCACCCGGTCGGTCACGCCGGAGTCGACGCTCTGCCCGCGCCGGGGCGCCAGTGCGTCGACCTCGTCGAGGAACACCAGCGACGGCGCGGAGTCACGGGCCCGGCGGAACAGCTCCCGGACCGCCCGCTCGCTGCTGCCCACCCACTTGTCCATCAGCTCGGAGCCCTTGACGGCGTGCACGCTGAGCTGCCCGGTGCTGGCCAGCGCGCGCACCACGAAGGTCTTGCCGCAGCCGGGCGGGCCGTAGAGCAGCACACCGCGGGGCGGATCGACGCCCAGCCGGGCGAACGTGTCGGGATGCTGCAGCGGCCACAGCACCGCCTCGGTCAACGCCTGTTTGGCTTCGGCCATGTCGCCGACGTCGTCGAGGGTCACGTTGCCCACGGTCAATTCCTGACCGGCCGAGCGGGACAGCGGCCGGATGACGCCGAGCGCGCCGGCCAGGTCGTCCTGATTCAGCCGCGGTGGTTGCCCGTCGGTGCTGGCCCGCGCCGCGGCCCGCAGCGCCGCCTCGCGCATCAGTGCGGCCAGATCGGCGACGACGAATCCCGGTGTGCGGGATGCGATCTCGTCGAGGCGGAGGTCGCCGGTGGGTACCGGCTTCAGCAGGGCCTCGAGCAGCGCCGTGCGGGTAGCGGCGTCCGGCAGCGGCAGGCACAGCTCCCGGTCGCACAAATCGGGGGCGCGCAGCCGGGGGTCGAGCTGGTCGGGTCGCGCGGTCGTGGCGATCAGCGCGACGCCCCCGGTGGCCACCGCGGTGCGCAGCTCGCCCAGGATCAGCGCGGCCACCGGCTCGGCGGTGGCCGGCAGCAGGGCGTCGACATCGGCGATCAGCAGCACGCCGCCGCCTTGCCAACCGTCACCGCGAACCGTGCGCACCGCCGCAACCACGGCCTTGAGCCGCTCGTTCGCGCCCAGCGCGCCGACCTCGGGGCCGTCGAGTTCCACCAGCCTGCGGCCGTCGCACACCGCGCGCACCAGCGTCACCTTGCCCACACCGGCCGGGCCCGACACCAACACCCCCAGGTTGGCGCCGGCGCCCAGCGTCCGGAGCAGGTGCGGCTCGTCGAGCGCGAGCTTGAGCCATTCGGCGAGCTTGGCGGCCTGGGGCTGCGAGCCCCTGAGCTCCTCCACGAGGACCGCCGGGGTGCCGGTGCTCAGCGGCTCCCGGGTGACCGGCCCGGCGGCCGGAACGCCGGCCCCCCAGGTGACCAGCGTGTTCGGCTGCACGCTGACCGGCCCATCCGGGTCGACGCCGGTCACGGTCAGCAGTTCCGAGGTCCAGCTGATGCCGACCGCGGCCGCCAGCGCGCGGGTCGCTCCCCGATTCGACGGGGACGTCGACGTGCCGGGGCCGAGGTCGCGGGGCAGCAGCGACACGGCATCGCCGACGGTCAGCACCTTGCCGAGCAGGGCCTGGCGCAGGGTGACCGGCGACACCGACCGGGTCGCCAGGGACGAGCCGGCCAGGGTCACCGACCGCGCGCCGTGCACGGTGACCGCTCCGACGAGCACCGCGGTGTCCTCGCGCAGCCCGGCGTTGGACAGCGTCACGTCGTCGAGCAGCACGGTGCCCACCGCGGTGTCCGGCCCGGCCAGTCCCGCCACGGCCGCCGTGGTCCGCGACCCGGTCAGCGACACCGCGTCCCACTCCCGGATCCCGAGCGCGGCGACGGCACTCGGGTGCAGGCGGATGACGCCCCGGCGGGAGTCCAGGGCCGAGGTGTTCAGCCGGGCGGTGAGCGTGAGCCGGCCGGAGCCCGTCATGTCAAACGCCCGCCCGGTTTGCGCAGTCCCAGGCGCGCCATCGACCGGCGGTGGGGCCGGGCCTGTCGGATCGCGCGTCGCGCGGCCCGCCGCTGCTTGGGTTCTTCGGCCCACGCCTCGGGGTGCGCGGCCAGCCAGCGCTGGTTGCGCACCCCGAACGGGATGTGCACCAGGTAGGCGAGGATGATCGCCCAGATCAGCAGGTAGGGGGCCAGCACCGCGGCGGCGGCGAAGATCGCCAGCACCGCCAGCAGCGGCGCGGCCCAGTTCGGCGGCACCGCCACGGCGTGCATCTTTTTCATCGGGATCTTGCTGACCATCAGCATCGACGTCCCCACCACCCAGACGCACAGGAATGCCGTCGACGTCCACCAGCCCGCACCGAACTGCAGTTTGAGCGCGATCAGGCCGATGATCGAGACCGCGCCCGCGGGCGCGGGCATCCCCACGAAGAACTCCTGCGCGTAGGCGGGCTGGCTGCCGTCGTCGAGCAGCGCGTTGAACCTCGCCAGCCGCAGCACCACGCACACCGCGTACAGCAGCACCACCACCCAGCCGGCCGGCGACGCCGACAGCATCGTCACGTACAGCACGACCGCGGGGGTGACCCCGAAGTTCACCGCGTCGGCCAGCGAGTCGATCTCCGCGCCCATCCGGGACTGCGCGTCCAGGATCCGCGCCACCCGGCCGTCCAGACCGTCCAGGATGGCGGCCGCGGCGATCAGCGCCATCGCGGCTTTCGGCTGCTGCTCGAGGGCGAACTTGATCGCGGTCAGCCCCGCGCAGACGGACAGCACGGTCATCGAGCTGGGCAGGATCTGCAGGCTCACCGCCCGCCTGGCCCGGGGCCTGAGGGTCATGGCAGTTCGGCCAGGACGGTCTCGCCGGCGACCGCGCGCTGGCCCACCTCGACGAGCGGCACCGCGCCCGGCGGCAGATAGGTGTCCACCCGGGAGCCGAACCTGATCAGCCCATAGGTGTCGCCGACGGACAGCGTGTCGCCCACCCGCGCGTCGCAGACGATGCGGCGCGCCAGCAGCCCCGCGATCTGCACCGCGACGACGTCTGAGACCTCGGCGCCGCCGTCGGTCCGGATCCGCAGGCTGGTGCGTTCGTTCTCGGCGCTGGCCGACGCGAGGTCGGCCGGCCCGAAGCGGCCCGGGCGGTGCTGCACGGCGATCACCTCGCCCGTCACCGGCGCGCGCTGCACGTGGGCGTCCAGCAGCGACAGGAAGATGCTGACCCGCGGCAGCGGCGCGTCACCCATGCCGAGTTCGGCGGGCGGGGCGGCGGCGTCGATCACGCAGATCACGCCGTCGGCGGGCGCCGCCACGGCGCCGGCCCGCGACGGCGGCACCCGCGGCGGGTGCCGGAAGAACCCCGCACAGGCACCCGCCGCCAGCAGACCCGCCCGGCGCAGCCAGCGGTGGTGGCGTCCCGCCAGGGCGACGCCCAGGCCGGCGGCGACGAACGGCCGACCGGCCGGATGCAGGGGTGGGACGGTGGAACGGATCAACTCCAGCACGTGTCGCGGACCGAAAGTCGGGTCCTGCGCGGTCGGGCCGATAAGGGGCGGGCGTCGGGCCACGCGGTCATCTTACGGAGCCGCCGCAACCGGTGCCGCACAGTCGAGCCGGGCCTAGCCCAGATCCCACACCTGCAGCCGGGTCCCGGCGGCCACCTCGGCGACATCTTCGGGAATGTCCAGCAGCGCGTTCGCCGACGCCAGCCACCGCAGGTGGTGCGACGCCGGCGGTCCGTAGCTGACGACCGTGCCGCCGTCGACGTCGAGTATCGCGCGCCGGAACTGGCGTTTGCCGCGCGGCGAGGTCAGGGACTCGGTCAGGACCGCGGGACGGTGCGGGCGCTCCGGGTCCGGCAGGCCCATGGCCCGGCGCAGTGCCGGGCGGATGAACACCTCGAAGGACACCAGCGCGCTGACCGGGTTGCCGGGCAGGGTGACGATGGTGGTGCCGGCGACGCGGCCGACGCCCTGCGGCATCCCCGGCTGCATGGCCACCTTGACGAATTCGACCCCCTGGTCGCCCTCCCGGCCGAAGGCGTCCTTGACGACCTCGTAGGCGCCGGCGCTGACGCCGCCGCTGGTGATGACGAGGTCGGCGGCAGCGGCGTAGCGGTCCAGCAGCGCGGCGAACTGCGCGACGTCGTCGTGGGCGGTCGCGACGGCGATCACCTCCGCGCCGGCCTCGCGGGCGGCGCCGGCCAGCATGACCGAGTTGGACTCGTAGATCTGGCCGGGTCGCAGCGGGACGCCCGGCGGCACCAACTCCGACCCGGTCGATATCACCAGCACCCGCTGGTGCGGGATCACCGGCAGGCCGGCCATCCCCAGCGCCGCGGCCAGGCCGAGCATCGCCGGCGTCACGACCTGGCCCCGGCGCAGCACGGTGGTGCCGGGGGCGACGTCCTCGCCCGCGCGCCGGATGTGCTTGCCGGGCTCGCGGGGGGCTCGGATCGCCACCGTTTCCACGCCGCCGTCGGTGTCTTCCACCGGCACGATCGCCGTCGCCCCCGCCGGCACCGGCGCGCCGGTCATGATGCGGTGCGCGGTGCCCGGCCGCAGGGCCAACTGGTCGGTGCGCCCGGCGGGGATGTCCTCGGCGACGGGCAGCACGACCGGGTGCTCGGCCGTCGCGGGTGCAATGTCCTCGGCGCGCACCGCGTAGCCGTCCATCGCGGAGTTGTCGAACACCGGCAGCGCCAGCCGCGCGACGACGTCGTCGGCCAGGACCAGCCCCTGCGCGTCCGCCAGGGCGACCGTGGCCGCCGGCCGGGCCCGGATCAGCTCCGCGACGACCCGCTGATGTTCTGCTACCGATCGCATCCGGCCATTATCGGCCGTCAGACCGGGAAGTGGACGCCGGTGAGTTCTTCGGAGACCGCCCACAGCCGGCGCTGCAGTTCCTCGTCGTGGGATTGGCGGCTGGACTCGACGAGCCTGGGACGGCCGCGCTGCTCGAGGAAGCCGTCGGGCCCGTAGTACTGCCCGCCCCGCACGTCCGGGTCGGTGGCGGCGCGCAGCGTCGGCAGCGCGCCCATCGCCGCGCTCTGGAACAGCACCGGCCCCAGCACGGCCTTCAGCGGCTGGAAGATCGCCGGCAGGTTGCGGGCCAGCTCGGTGTTGGAGCCGCCGGGATGCGCGGCGACGGCGACGGTCTTCGCCTCGGGGTTCGCGGCCAGCCGGCGCTGCAGCTCGTAGGTGAACAGCAGGTTGGCCAGCTTGGACTGGCCGTAGGCGGCGATCCGGTCGTACCCGTGTTCTGACTGCAGGTCGTCGAAGTGGATCGCGGCCCGCAGCCGGTGCCCGAGGCTGCTGACGGTCACCACCCGCGAGCCGCGCACGTCCAGCAGGTGGTCGAGCAGCAGGCCCGTCAGCGCGAAGTGGCCGAGATGGTTGGTGCCGAACTGCATCTCGAAGCCGTCGGCGGTGACCTGCTTGGGGGTCCACATCACCCCGGCGTTGTTGATCAGCAGGTCGATGCGCGGGTAGGCCGCCCGCAGCGCCTCGGCCGCGGAACGCACCGAGTCCAGCGAGCTCAGGTCCAGGGCCTGCAGGGTGACGTCGGCGCCGGGGTGTGCGGCGACGATGCGCGACAGAGCGACGTTGCCCTTGGCGAGGTCGCGTACGGCCAGCACCACACGGGCGCCGCGGTAGGCCAGCACGACGGCCGCCTGGTAGCCGATTCCGGTATTGGACCCGGTGACGACGGCGACGCGGCCGCTCTGGTCCGGCACGTCGGATTCCGACCATGTGTTGGACGTCATGGCCAAAACATACCCACCCGGACCGGTGGCCGCTGGCCCGGCGGCCGCAGGCGCGGCGCTACCGCCCCCGGTGGTGGTCGGCGGCGCTAGGGCACCCAGTGGTTGTCGTTGCGGACGAACCACTCCCCGCGCTCGTCGTCGGTCATGTCGCTCAGCGCGCCGAAACCCTCGAAGTAGGCCTCCCGCGGCGCGCCCGGGGCGAACAGCATGAGGACCGAGGCGGGTTCGTCCGCCTCGTTGCGGAAGCCGTGAATCCCGCCGGGCGGGACGTAGAGGAAGTCGCCCCGACTCCCGTCCACCCATTCGTTGCCGTCGTAGAGCTTCATCGTCCCGGACAGCACGAAGAACGCCTCCGACATCGCGCGGTGAAAGTGCGGTCCGGGCCCACCGCCGGCGGGCGGCAGGTCGACCCGGTAGAGGCCGTAGTCGCCGTCGGTGGCCCGCTGGTTGGCCAAATAGTGGTACTTGGTGCCGAACGATTCGTGGTCCGGCGGCGAGTCGGCCCGCCTGAACCAGGCGCTGACTTCGGGTTCGTCCTTGGTGTATCGGGGCGGCGGATACGGCGGCACGACGAGGGACATGCGTCCAGTGTGCGGCCATTGATCGCGGCCGCGGCTTCGGCGGGTGCTACGAGCAGCTGCTCGACCTGCCCGCAGCGGTTACGCGCAGCGCGATAACACGGGAGGCGTTCTTGCACTCGGCATGGGCGAGTGCTAAGAATGACGTTGGCACTCGCGACCGGCGAGTGCCAGGTCGGGACGGTGAGGCCAGTCTGGTCGTCCGTCGCGGGCACTGCGCCCGGCCAGCGTAAGTAATGGGGTTGTCGTCACCACGGTGGCCCCAGTTTCATTCCCGACCCGGAGGAATAACTTCGCAATGGCCAAGACAATTGCGTACGACGAAGAGGCCCGTCGCGGCCTCGAGCGCGGGCTCAACGCCCTCGCCGACGCGGTAAAGGTGACGTTGGGCCCCAAGGGCCGCAACGTCGTCCTGGAGAAGAAGTGGGGTGCCCCCACGATCACCAACGATGGCGTGTCCATCGCCAAGGAGATCGAGCTGGAGGACCCGTACGAGAAGATCGGCGCCGAGCTGGTCAAGGAGGTTGCCAAGAAGACCGACGACGTGGCCGGTGACGGCACGACGACGGCGACCGTGCTGGCCCAGGCGCTGGTCAAGGAGGGTCTGCGCAACGTCGCCGCCGGCGCCAACCCGTTGGCGCTCAAGCGCGGCATCGAGAAGGCCGTCGAGAGGGTCACCGAGAACCTGCTGAAGTCGGCCAAGGACGTCGAGACCAAGGAGCAGATCGCCGCCACCGCCGCGATCTCCGCGGGCGACCAGTCGATCGGCGACCTGATCGCCGAGGCGATGGACAAGGTCGGCAACGAGGGCGTCATCACCGTCGAGGAGTCCAACACCTTCGGCCTGCAGCTCGAGCTCACCGAGGGCATGCGGTTCGACAAGGGCTACATCTCGGGGTACTTCGTCACCGACGCCGAGCGTCAGGAAGCGGTCCTGGAGGACCCCTTCATCCTGCTGGTCAGCTCCAAGGTGTCGACCGTCAAGGACCTGCTCCCGCTGCTGGAGAAGGTCATCCAGGCGGGCAAGCCGCTGCTGATCATCGCCGAGGACGTCGAGGGCGAGGCGTTGTCCACGCTGGTCGTCAACAAGATCCGCGGCACCTTCAAGTCGGTGGCGGTCAAGGCCCCCGGCTTCGGTGACCGCCGCAAGGCGATGCTGCAGGACATGGCGATCCTCACCGGTGGTCAGGTGATCAGCGAGGAGGTCGGGCTGTCGCTGGAGAGCGCCGACGTGGCGCTGCTCGGCAAGGCCCGCAAGGTCGTCGTCACCAAGGACGAGACCACCATCGTCGAGGGCGCCGGCGACACCGACGCCATCGCCGGGCGGGTGGCCCAGATCCGCAGCGAGATCGAGAACAGCGACTCCGACTACGACCGCGAGAAGCTGCAGGAGCGCCTGGCCAAACTGGCCGGCGGTGTTGCGGTGATCAAGGCCGGTGCGGCCACCGAGGTGGAGCTCAAGGAGCGCAAGCACCGCATCGAGGACGCGGTGCGCAACGCGAAGGCGGCCGTCGAGGAGGGCATCGTCGCCGGCGGCGGCGTGGCCCTGCTGCAGGCGGCTCCGGCGCTGGACGAGCTCAAGCTCACCGGCGACGAGGCCACCGGCGCCAACATCGTCAAGGTGGCGCTGGAGGCTCCGCTGAAGCAGATCGCCTTCAACTCCGGGCTGGAGCCCGGCGTGGTGGCCGAAAAGGTGCGCAACCTGCCATCGGGTCACGGTCTGAACGCGCAGACCAATGAGTACGAGGACCTGCTGAAGGCCGGCGTGGCCGACCCGGTCAAGGTGACCCGTTCGGCGCTGCAGAACGCGGCGTCCATCGCGGCGTTGTTCCTGACGACCGAGGCAGTCGTCGCCGAGAAGCCGGAGAAGGCGACCGCTCCCGCGGGCGACCCGACCGGTGGCATGGGCGGCATGGACTTCTGAGTCCACCAGCGGAAAAGCCCGGTTCCCTTGGGGGCCGGGCTTTTCCGTGTCGTCGAGGCCGGGGTCAAGGAGTGTGGGGGTTTCAACGAATGTCCGCCCGCGCCGGACGGCGCGGACTGTCGGATGCGGCCCCGGGCGGACCGCGGCGGCACCCGTCCGCCACGACGGGCCGGTACGGGTCACCGGAGGTGCTCGCCGACCGCTGCCGGGCAGCAACCCCGAGACGGGGTGCGCGTCGCGTGACGACCACAGATCACTCACCTGCAACGGCTCACGGACGGCCCCCGCGTCCGGCCACCCGGTAGGTTCGACCCGTGACTCTTCCGACCCCCTCACCCACCAGCACGGCCGTCGTGACCGGGGCGTCGTCGGGCATCGGCGCCGACATCGCCCGCGAACTGGCCGACCGAGGCCACGGCCTCACCCTGGTCGCCCGCCGCGAAGACCGGCTGCGCGAACTGGCCGGCGAACTGGCCCAAGGCGGCTCGCACGTCGAGGTGATCGCCTGCGACGTCGCGGATCCCGCCGCCCGGGCCGACCTCCTCGACGAGGTCGGCCGGCGCGGGCTGACCGTCGACGTCCTGGTCAACAACGCCGGCATCGGCACCATCGGGTCGGTGACGAGATCGCCCGTCGCCGACGAGATCGCGCAGGTGCGGGTCAACGTCGAGGCCGTCATCGACCTGACCACCCGCGCGGTCCAGCAAATGGTGCCCCGCGGACGCGGCGCGATCCTCAATGTCGGATCCACCGCGGGCTTCCATCCGTTCCCCGGGCAGGCCGGCTACGCCGCCACCAAGGCGTTCGTGAAGACCTACACCGAAGGGGTGCGCGCCGAGCTCGCGGGCACCGGTGTCACCGTCGCGCTGCTGTGCCCGGGGCCGGTGCGCACCGAGTTCCTCAAGAACGCCGGCATGGACGAACGCACGTTCGCCGCCGCGTTCCCGAAGTTCATGTGGATGCCGTCGCGCGCGGTGGCGCGCGCCGGGGTCGACGCGCTCGACGGCGACCGGGGCACGGTGATCGCCGGGCTGCCCAGCCAACTGTCCACCCGCCTGTTCCAGTTCATGCCGCGGCGGGTGCTGCTGCCGCTGTTGAAAAACCAGCACCCGGGCCTCAAAAGGGACCTGCGCCGGGACCGGTCAGCGCGCTAGGGGCCAGGGCCGCATCCAGCCCTCCACCGGAAGCGCGAGCGCGTTGCACAGCGTGCAGATCGTGCGGTACCAGCCGACGGCCGTGAGCAATTCGATCCGCTGCTCGTCGTCCAGTGAGTGGCCCAGCACTTCCCACGTCGCCTCCGACCACGAGCCGGTGCGTTCCAGCTCGTCCACCGCCGCGATCAGCGTCCGCTCGGCCGGGCTCCAGCGCGGGTCGTCCGCACCGCCGGTGACCAGCGCGTCGCACTCGTCGTCGCCGACGCCGGCGAGGGGACCCCAGAACGCGGCCTGCCCGCCCCACTCGTATTCGCAGCGCAGGAGCGCACAGATCCGGAGGATCGCGATCGTCCGCGTCCGGGCGGGCAAAAGCGCTGCGACGTAGAGGGATTCACCGAGCTTGCGCAGCCGGGTGGCCAGCGCCGGATGGCGCTGCAGGCAACGCACCAGCAGCAGCGGCTCATATGCGCGGTCGGGGTGGCCCCAGCTGTTGATGCTGACGGCATCTTCCTCGTTCCACGGCGGGGCCAGGGGTGCGACGCGGCTCACGGATGAGACTGTACGGTGCGCACCCGTCAGGCCGGCAGCGAGAACACGACGCAGTCGTGCAGGCAGCCCCGGGCCGCCTCGGGTGAGTCGGGGGCGGCGTCACGGTGCAGCAGCGCGCGGTCGGGCACGACGCCCAGGGGCGCGGAACCGGGCCCCGCGTCCTGCGCGTGCCCGTCGACGATGAGCGAGTATCCGCCCGGCTCGACGGGGGGCCACAGCAGGGTGACGTCGCGGCGCCGGGCGAGGTTGTCGCGGGTACGCCCGCCGATGGGGCCGACGTCGATGGTCCCGTCGCGCAACGTCGGCGCCACCGTCACCGTGTGCACGCGATAGCCGTCGTCGACGGTGATCAGGTACGCGTACGGGTAGTCGGGGAGAGCGGCGGCGAGCCGCTGCAGGTCCACCCTCTTTTTCGTCCGCATGGTCCGAGGATAGGCCTCGGGCCTGGCGCGAAACGGATTTCTAGTCGGGCGGGGTCGGCAGCAGGCTCAGCTCCCTGATGCCCGGGTTGGGGCCGGCCGGGGTGCGGTCGGCCTTGTTGAAGAAGCCCGAGTTGGGGATGCCCGGCTCGCGAACGGGCGGGTTGCCGCGCACCGCGGGGTCGCCGGGCGCGGGGCTGAAGACGCCCGTGGGAGCGGTGGCCGCGGTCCGCACGCCCACGGTGGGAGTGGGACCGCCGGCGGCGGTGACGGCGGCGGCGTTCGCGCCGAGCGATTCGACGCCGCCCGCGAAGGCGGCGGGCGGGCTCGGCGGTGCGGCGAAGGCGGCGCTGGCCGCGGCCGGGTTGAGCAGGGCCGCGTTGCCCAGGCTGGCGCTCAGGCCGCCGGTGTTGGCGGCGGCCGAGCTGAGCAGGCCCGAACCCAGGTTGACCGCGCCCAGACCGCCGGTGACGTGGCGGGCGGAGCCGAGCATGCCGGCGTCGGGGACTGCCTGCGCGCCCAGGGCGTTGTCCTGGAAGAAGCCCGTGTTGGCGGCGCCGTTGTTGAACAAGCCCATGTTCATGCTGCCGGAGTTGGCGAAGCCGGTGTTGAACGAGCCGGCGTTGCCGATGCCGAAGTTCCCGTTGCCCGAGTTGAAGAAGCCGATGTTGTTGTTGCCCGAGTTGAACAGGCCGATGTTCCCGGTCCCCGAGTTGAAGCCGCCGAAGCCGATCTGGTTGTTGCCGGTCAGCCCGATGCCGAAGTCGTTGTTACCGGTGTTGCCCAAGCCGATGTTTCCGTTTCCGAGGTTGCCCACGCCGAGGTTGTTGTTCCCGGAGTTGCCGGAACCCACGTTCAGGCTGCCGCTGTTGCCGAAGCCGAGGTTCGAGCCCTGGCCGCTGCTACCGGGCAGGACGCTGCTGAGCTGGCCGTTGCTGACCCGGAAGCCGATCTTCTGCAGGACCTGCTGCCAGGGCGCCAGCTGACCGGCGGCCGACGACGCGTCGGCGTGGTAGTTGAGCATCGCCGCGACATCGGCCGCCCACATCTGCTCGTACGCGGCCTCGGTGTCCATGATCGCCGGGGCGTTGAGCCCGAACCAGTTCGTGTTTGCCAGCGCCTGCACCAGCATCCGGTTGGCCGCGACCACCGCCGGCTGGATGGTGGCCGCCAACGCCGCCTCGAATGCGCCCGCGATGGCCGCCGCCTGGCTTGCTGCGACCTCGGCCTGGGCGGCCGCCGCGCTCAGCCACCCGGAGTACTGCGTGGCGACCGACAGCATCGCCGTCGCCGAAGCCCCCTGCCACGACCCGCTGGCCAGGTCCGTCGTCACCGAGAGGAACGACGATGCTGACGACGCCAGGTCCTCGGCCAGCCCTTCCCACGCGGTCGCCGCAGCAAGCAGCGGCGCCGCTCCGGGACCGGCGAAGAGTAATGCCGAGTTGATCTCTGGCGGCAACCACGCAAAATGCGGGCTCGTCACTGACCCAACTTAACCGCGACGGGCTGCCCTTCGTGGCGTTATCGGGCGGGTACTGGGGATGACCGCCGGCCGCGGACCAACTTGCCGGGGCGGGCGTCGGTGGGGACGCCGTTGGCGGCGATCACCTCCCCGGACACGATCGTGGCGACGTAACCGTCGGCGGTCTGGTCCAGGCGGCGGCCGCCGGCGGGCAGGTCGTGGCGGATGACCGGCTTGTGCAGCCGCAGCGCGGCGTGGTCGATGACGTTGAGGTCGGCCTTGTAGCCGACGGCGATGCGGCCGCGGTCGCCCAGCCCGGCCACCCGGGCCGGCACCGAGGTCAGCGCGCGGACGGCCTCGGGCACGCTGAACCGGCCCGACTTGCGGTCGCGCGCCCAGTGGGTCAGGAAGTACGTCGAGTAGCTGGCGTCGCAGATCATCCCGTAGTGGGCGCCGCCGTCGCCGAGACCGAGCACCACGTCGTCCCGGTGCAGCAGCATGCCGACCGTGTCCAGCGAATTGTTTGCCAGGTTGCTGGTGGCGACCAACAGGATGGCGCGCCCGTCGTCGTCGAGCAGCCGGTCGTAGGCCTCCTCCATCGGCTGCACCCCGCGGGCACGGGCGCGGGCACCGATGCTCGTCGACGGGTCGGGCTCGTAGTCGGGGTTGTCGCCCAGCGGGTAGATCCAGTCCCACATCTGCGCGACGTACAGGATCGGGTGACCCTGGCCGGGCTTGTCGGCCAGGATGCGGGCGCGGACCTCCGGCTTGCGCATCTCGGCGACCCGCTCGGCCAGCGGCAGGTGCGCGATCTCGCGGTAGCTGGGGTAGAGCACGAAGGGGTTGGCGGTGAGCTGCAGCCCGAGGATCAGCCCGATCGGGCGCGGCAACAGCTGCGCGGTAAATTGTGCGTCGCCCCCACCGGCATTGGCGTTGGCCTTCTCGATCATCGTGATGGCGTCCCTCCACGTCGGTTCGCCCGCGTTGGCGACCACCAGGGTGAACGTGACCGGCAGGCCGACGTCCTCGGCCACGTCGAACACCGTCTGCAGCACGGGCTGGTACCCGCCGGCGGGGATGTCGGGCACGAACTGCAGCAGCCCGCCGCCGCCGTCGACGACCCCCTTGGCGATCTCCTCGATCTCCTCGCGGGCGGCGTCGTAGCTCGGGATCGGCGAACCGCTCTCGGTCTTGTGGATCGTGAAGCGCGAGGTCGCGAAGCCCAGCGCACCGGCCTCGATCGCCTCGGTGGCCAGCGCCCGCATCTTCGCGAGATCCGCGGCGGTGGCCGGTTCGCGGTCGGCGCCGCGCTGCCCCATCGCGTACACCCGCAGCGGCGAGTGCGGCAGGTAGGCGGCCACATCGATGTCACGCCGTCCCGCCTCGATGGCGTCCAGGTATTCGGGGAAGGTCTCCCAGGTCCACGGCAGGCCGTCGGTCATCACCACGCCGGGAATGTCCTCGACCCCGGCCATCACGTCGACGAGCACGTCGTGGTCGGACTGGCGGCATGGCGCGAAGCCGACCCCGCAGTTGCCCATCACCACCGTGGTCACCCCGTGCGCCGACGACGGGGTCAGCCGCTCCGACCAGATGGACTGGCCGTCGTAGTGGGTGTGCAGGTCGACGAAGCCGGGCGTGACCAGCAGCCCGGTGGCGTCGATCACGCGCGCGGCGGTGTCCCCGTTCTCGTGGCCCATGGGTGGCCCAACGGCCACAATGACGCCGTCTTGCACCGCCACGTCGCCGACGCACGGTTCACCCCCCAGCCCGTCGACGATGGTGCCGTTGCGGATGATGAGGTCGTAGGTCATCTAATTAATCTACGACCGCGCCGGGGGTCGTGCCAGGGCCACGGCCTCCCGTAATGTCGGCGGTATGGCCGATCCCGACGCCGCCGTTCAGGAACTCCTCCGGGACGCGTTCACCCGGCTGATCGAACACGTCGACGACCTCACCGACGGACTGACCGACGAGGTGGCCGACTACCGCCCCACCCCGAGCGCCAACAGCATCGCCTGGTTGCTCTGGCACAGCGCGCGGGTGCAGGACATCCAGCTGGCGCACGTGGCCGGCGTGCAGCAGGTGTGGACCCGCGACGGATGGGTGGACCGATTCGGCCTGGACCTGCCGCGCGAGGACACCGGCTACGGTCACGGGCCCGACGAGGTCGCCAAGGTGCACGCGCCCGCCGGCCTGCTGTCCGGCTACTACCACGCGGTGCACAAGCTCACCCTCGAATACCTCGCCGGGGTCACGGCCGGCGAACTGGCCCGCGTCGTGGACACCCACTGGGAGCCCCCGGTGACGGCCGGCACCCGGCTGGTGAGCATCGTCGACGACTGCGCCCAGCATCTCGGCCAGGCCGCCTACGTGCGGGGGATCCAGTAGGTTCGCGGGCGTGCGGTGCGGCGCGCTCGCGTGCGGCACCGACGACGTCCGCCGGGCCCCGGAGGTGATGGTCGCGCACAGACGCCCTAGCCGAAGGTGAACGAAAAGACTTGCAGGCCTTTGCCGACCCGCATGTCGAGCTGGTCGCGGTGGGCGGTCTGGCCGGACGCGATCCGGTGCAGCGTGGGCGGCCCGCCGATCGGCGTCGTGGTGGTCTCACCGTCGCGGGTGACGGCGATGCTGCCGGTGCCGCCGACGACCACGTACACGTCCTTGCCGGTGTAGTTCAGCCGGACGGCGGCGCCCTCGCTCTCGGCGGTGGCGCCCTGGTCGTCGATGGTCCAGCGGCCACGCAGCGCGAAGCGGTCGTCGGGCAACGTGGCCGGGAAGCTGAATGTCGCGGTGCCGGAATCGTATTGGCCGGTGCCGCCGTAATAGGTGGCCTTGCCCGCGCCCAGGTAGGTCTCGGGCGTCAGCCGGGTTCGCGGCGTGTCGTCCGCCGCGCCGGACGCCGGGTGCAGCCGGACGTCGGGGTCGGCGGCCACCAGCAGCCGGCGGATCAGCCTTTCGGTGCCGTCGTAGTCGCCCTCGCCGAACTTGGTGTGCCGGACGGTGCCGTCGGCGTCGATCAGGTATTCGGCCGGCCAGTACAGGTTCTGGTAGCTGTTCCAGGTGGCGTAGTCGTTGTCCAGCGCGACGGGGTAGGTGATGTGCAGCGCGGCGGCCGCGGCGGCCACGTTGCCGGGGACCCGTTCGAAGGCGTACTCCGGGGTGTGCACGCCGATCACCACGAAGCCGTCGTCGCGGTAGCGGTCGTACCAGTCGACGACGTGCGGGATGGCCCGCTGGCAGTTGATGCAGGAGTACGCCCAGAAGTCGATCAGGACCACCTTGCCGCGCAGCGAGGCGAGGTCGATCGGTTTGCCGTCCGGGGTGTTCAGCCACCCCGTGATCCCGGTCAGCGCCGGCGCCGGCCCACACTCCTGCAGCCTGTCGGCGCCGTCGATGCAGTCGGCCAGCCGGCCCGCCGCCGCGTCGTTCTTCGTGCGGCCCGGGTCGAGCTTGCGCCGAATGTCGTTGGCGCCGATGCTTTTCTGCATCGCCGCGGTGTAGTCGGGCACCGCGCGCTGCAGCATCGCCGGCAGGTTGAAGACCAGTGCCACGGCCAGCACGATCATCGTGATCCCGCCGGCGATCCGCACGGCGCGCTGCCGGCGGCGGAATGCGGCGACACGCTCGGCCGCGCGCCGCCCGGCCAGTGCGAAGACCAGCAGCGGCAACGCCGTCCCGATCGCGAACGCCGCGGTCAGCACCAGCGTCTCCGGCCCGATGGTGGCCGTGCCGCCGGCGACCACGATCGCGGCCAGCACCGGCCCCGCGCACGGCACATACAGCGCGCCCAGCGTCAACCCGAGCCCGAAACCGCTTCGCCGGGAGGCGAATCGGGGTTGCGGAAGTCGGGCGAACGGCCGCTCGATCAGCCGTTGCAGCGGCGGGAAGATCAAGCCCAGGCCGATGAGCGTCAGCGTCACCAGGGCGGCCCACCGGATCGCGTCCTGCGGCAGGTGCAGCGCCGACAGCAGCGCGGAACCCGCGAGGGTCACCACGCCGAAGCTGCACACCAGGCCCGCGATCACCAGATACGGCCGGGCGGAGGACCTTTCGCCGGCCGCATCGACGCCGGAAAAGAACACCACGGGCAGCACCGGCAGGATGCACGGCGAGATGCCGGTGATCAGGCCGCCGAGGAACCCGATGAGCGCGATCGTGTGCACGGGCCGGCCGGCTAGTCGCTGTAGGCGAACGAGTGATCCGGCGGCCTGACGGGAGTCACATGGACCCGCGGCGGCCGTGACCGCACCCGCATGGGCCACCAGAACCAGCGGCCCAGCAGCGCGGCGATGGACGGGGTCATGAACGCGCGCACGATCAGCGTGTCGAACAGCAGACCCAGGCCGATGGTGGTGCCCACCTGGCCGATGACCCGCACGTCGCTGACGACCATGGAGGCCATGGTGAACGCGAAGACCAGCCCGGCGTTGGTGACCACCTTGCCGGTGCCGCCCATGGACCGGATGATGCCCGTGTTCAGGCCGGCGCCGATCTCCTGTTTGAATCGCGACACCAGCAGCAGGTTGTAGTCCGATCCGACGGCCAGCAGCACGATGACCGACATCGCCAGCACCAGCCAGTGCAGCTGGATGCCGAGAATGTGCTGCCAGAACAGCACCGACAAGCCGAACGAGGCGCCCAGGGAGACCGCCACCGTGCCGACGATGACCGCGGCGGCCACGAAGGCGCGGGTGATGATCAGCATGATGATGAAGATCAGGCACAGCGAGGAGACCCCGGCGATCACCAGATCCCACTGGGCGCCCTCGGAGATGTCCTTGAAGACGGCCCCCGTCCCGCCCAGATAGATCTTGGCGTCCTCCAACGGTGTTCCCTTGAGCGACTCCTCGGCCGCGGTCTGGATCTTGTCGATGCTCGCGATCCCCTCGGCCGACGCGGGATCACCCCGGTGCAAGATGATGAACCGCGCCGCGTGCCCGTCCTCGGACAGGAAGTTGTTCATCGCGCGCTTGAAGTCCTTGTTCTTGAACACCTCCGGCGGCAGGTAGAACGAGTCGTCGTTCTTGGCGGCGTCGAACGCATGCCCCATCGCGGTGGCGTTGTCGCTCATCTGGTCCATCTGGTCGAAGATGCCCGACATGGTGCTGTGCATGGTCAGCATCATGGTGCGCATGCTGACCATGGTCTCGATCATGGGCGGGAACTGGGCGACCATCTGCGGCATCAGCCGGTCGAGGTCCTTGATGTCACCGACCAGCGTGTTGAGCTGATCGGAGATCTCGTCCACGCCGTCGATCGCGCCGAACACCGAGCGAAGCGACCAGCAGATGGGGATGTCGAAACAGTGTTTCTCCCAATAGAAATAGGAGCGCACCGGGCGCCAGAAGTCCTCGAAGTCGGCGATCTCGTCGCGCAGTTCGTTGGTGATCTGCTGCATGGCCTCGGTGTCGCCGACCATGCGGTGGGTGGTGGCGACGAGCCTGGTCATCAGGGCGTACATCTGCTGCATCGTCGCGATCGTCTTGGCCATCTCGTCGGCCTGCACCAGCATGTCGTTCATGCGGTCGCGCTGGTATTTCATGGTCTGCAGCTGACCGGCGTTCTGCATGCTCATCTGGAACGGGATCGAGGTGTGGTCCATCGTCGTGCCGTCGGGCCGCGTGATCGCCTGCACGCGGGAGATTCCCGGCACCCGGAAGATGCCCTTGGCCAGCCGGTCCAGGATCAAAAAGTCCGCCGGATTGCGCATGTCGTGGTCGGACTGGACCATCAGGATCTCCGGCTTCATCCGGGCCTGCGAGAAGTGGCGGTCCGCGGCCGCGAAGCCGGCGTTGGCGGGGATGAAGGTGGGCAGGTAGTTGCGGTCGTTGTAGTTGGCCTTATAGCCGGGCAGGGCGAGCAGCCCGACCAGCGCGACCGCACACGTGACGGCCAGGATGGGCAGCGGCCAGCGCACCACCGCGGTCCCCACCCGCCGCCAGCCCCGCACCTTGAGCACCCGCTTCGGGTCGAACAGGCCGAACCGGCTGCCCACCGTCAGCACCGCGGGCCCCAGCGTCAGCGCCACCGCCACCGCCACCAGCATCCCCACCGCGCACGGCACGCCCAGGGTCTGGAAGTAGGGCATCCGGGCGAAGCTGAGGCACAACGTGGCCCCGGCGATGGTCAGGCCCGAACCCAGGATGACGTGGGCGGTCCCCCGATACATCGTGTAGAACGCCGTGTCCCGGTCCTCGCCGGCCTGGCGCGCCTCCTGGTAGCGGCCGATGATGAAGATCCCGTAGTCGGTGCCGGCCGCGATCGCCAGCGACGTCAGCAGGCTGACCGCGAACGTGGACAGCCCGATGAGCCCGGTGTGCCCGACCAACGCGACCGCACCCCGGGCCGCGGTCAACTCGAAACCGACCGTGACCAGCAGCAGGAACACCGTGATCGGCGAACGGTAGACGACCAGCAGCATTATCAGGATCACCGCGACCGTCGTCGCGGTGATCCGCAGCATGGACCGGTCGCCGCTGTGGTGCAGATCCGCGGCCAGGGCCGACACGCCGGTGACGTAGGCCTTGACCCCCGGCGGCGGCGGGACGCCGTCCACGATCTTGCGGACCGCCTCGACGGATTCGTTGGCCAGCGGCTCGCCCTGGTTGCCGGCGAGGTTCACCTGGACGGTCACGGCCTTGCCGTCGTTGCTCTGCGCGCCCGCCGCGGTCAGGGGATCGCCCCAGAAATCCTGCACGCTGAGCACGTGCGCCTTGTCGGCGCGCAGTTTGCGGATCAGGACGTCGTAGAACCGGTGGGCGTCGTCGCCGAGGGCCCGGTTGCTCTCCAGCACGATCATCGCCGAACTGTCGGTCTCGCCTTCCTTGAAGACGTGCCCGATGCGTTTCATGGCCACGAACGACGGCGCGTCCGAGGGGCTCAGTGACACCGACCGCTCCTGGCCGACCTCTTCCAGCGACGGGACGAAGATGCTGAGCAGGACGGTGACGGCTACCCAGAACAGGATGATCGGCACTGCCAGGGTGTGGATCAGCCGGGCGAGGAAGGGCCGTTCGGTGTGGGGGGCGCCGGTGGCGGGTGACCCCGGGGGCGGCGCGCTCACGCGGACTTCACCAGGCAGAAGGTGTAGGCGTGGACCTCGTGGGAGATCCGCTCGGCCTTGACTTCGCCGTCGACGGTGATCCGGCAGCCGAGGGTGTCACTATCCCCTTGCGCCACAAGGTTTCCCATCACCGCCGCCTTCGTGGTCGTGATGCGCAGCGACCAGGGCAGCCGGGCGCCGTCGACGCGCTGCGGGTCGCCGTTGACGTCGAAGTAACTGATGTCCGCGACCGCCCCCGCCGGGCCGAAGACTTCGTAGCTGATCCGTTTGGGGTTGAAGGGCTTCGGGTTTTCGAGGTTGCTGTCCGCGTAGGATTCCCGCTTGGCGGAGCCGAAGTAGCCGTGCACCCGGTACACGACGAATCCCCCGACGACCACCACCGCCAGGACCACCAGCGGTATCCAGGTTCGCGACAGCAACTTGATGATCGGACTCCCCTTCGCCGGTCGGCAGTTCGGCCGGGCCGGTTCCGCCGTCCGCCCGAGCATGGTCAACTACGGAGCACCGCGTCGCGCCGGCCGCCCCCGATCCCGGTGGTGTCGCTCCGTCCCGGACACCCGAGCCGGCGGTGGTGCGGCAGTAACACAACCAAGGCTTACCTAAGTAAATCACGGTGTCGTCAGCCTGGGCCGGACGGTCGGCTCCTTCCCGTACGTCCCTGAAGTGTAAGGCATATCACGTGCGTAACGGCAAGCCCGGATGGCGCTCGACGGGCAACAAATCACGCGTTGTGCGTCATGCAAATCACAGTACGTGCGTTACGCTCTGCCGGTGGCGCAACTCGCTTTCCAGCGCGCCCGCACGGAGGAGAAGAAGCGCCAGCGTGCGGCGGCGCTCGTCGAGGCCGCGCGTTCGCTGGCCCTCGAAACCGGCGTCGCGTCGGTGACGTTGACCGCCGTCGCCGGCCGCGCCGGAATCCACTACTCGGCGGTGCGCCGCTACTTCTCGTCCCACAAAGAGGTCCTGTTGCACCTCGCCGCCGAAGGCTGGGCCCGCTGGTCGGGCGCGGTCTGCGCGGAGCTGGGTGAACCGGGCCCGATGTCGCCGGCGCGGGTCGCCGAGACACTGGCCAACGGGCTGGCCGCCGACCCGCTGTTCTGTGACCTGCTCGCCAACCTGCACCTGCACCTCGAGCACGAGGTGGACATCGACAGGGTCGTCGAGATCCGGCGAACCATCACCGCCGCCGCGGTCGCGCTCGCCGACGCGATCGAGCGCGCGCTGCCGGCGCTGGGCCGCTCCGGCGCCTTCGACATCCTGATCGCCGCGTACTCGTTGGCCGCCGCCTTCTGGCAGATCGCCAACCCGCCGCGGCGGCTCATCGACGCCTATGCCGACGAGCCGGAGGTCCGCCCGCCGGAGTGGAACATCGATTTCCCATCCGCGCTGACCCGATTGCTCACCGCGACCTGCATCGGCCTGATCTCGGGATCGCCCTGATCTCGGGATCGCCCTGATCTCGGGATGGCCCTGATCTCGGGATCGCCCTGATCTCGGGATGGCCCTGAGCAGAAGAGAAGACCGAAGTTCCGGGCCCCGAGGGCAATGTGCCGCTCGTCGTGGCGGTCGTCGCGGTGGCGGGTTTCTGCGTCTACCGGCTCCGCAAACGTCTCCCTGCTGGACACCGCCGGAAACGACTGCTCGGGGCGGTCAACGCGCCCACCGATGCACTCATCGCCGCCTCGGCGCCGGCGTATTCGTTCGCCCCCGCGTTCAGAGCGCGGACGAACTGGTCGTGGAAGGTCGCCGCCTGTGCGCTGACGGCCTGATGGCCGCCGACACCTCGTCGCGGCCCGCGGGCAGCATCGCGGTGGTCGGCGGCGCCGCGGCGGCATGGGCGGCATCCAGCGCCCAACCGACAACCGCGAGGTCCTGCGCCGCGGTTGCCAGCAGCTGCGGGCTTGCGATCACGAACGCCATGGCTTTTCCTCCCGCCGCCGCGAACGCCTCTCGCGGCGACGGGTCAAGCGTCGCGTGTGGCGGGCGTCCCGGGATCAATCAAATGACGCAATCTCGGGCCGCGGTCGGCCGGCGCTACCGGGGCTGGTCGGGGGCGACGGCGAGTTTCGAGTTCACCGGGATCGTCGGCGCGTCGCCGTACTCGGACTGGGGAATGGCCGAGAAGTTGAAGTCGTCGATCGCGCCGGCGCGGAAGACCAGGCAGTGCGTCGAACCGCCGAACTGGAAGTAGCCGAGTTCCTCGCCCTTGTCGACGTGGTAGCCGGGCTTGATGTTCTCGCCGATCAGCGTGGAGGACACCTCGCCGATGCCGACCGCCACCAGCGCCATCAGCCCGATGACGGGGTTGTCGGCCTCGATCAGCAGAATCGCGCGCGCCGAGACGTGCGCCATGTAGGACTGCGAGTCCGGCGGCTTGAGGGCGTCCCACCGCTGGGACACGGTCTCCGAGAAGTACGTGCCCGGCTGGACGAACGCCCGCACGATCGTCCCGGCCACGGGGCTGTGCCAGTGGTGGTACTTCATCGCCGACAGGTACGCCTGGTAGACGGTTCCGCCGACGAACTGGTCGACCGACTCGTCGTTGGCCAGCATGTCGCACAGCGAGTACGGCTGACGCTTGATCCAGAACTGGTCCCTGCGCTGGATGTTCGTCGCGATGCGGTACGGGGTCGATTCGCAGGCACTGACGATCACCTTGTCGTCGTCGGGCGCGGCGACGGGCCGCTGGCCGTCCTTGAGGCGACGGGTGAAGAAGTCGTTCCAGGATTTGAAGCCCCAGTGCTCGTCGTCGGGGTCGTGGACGAACTGCTCGATGCCCAGCGTGCGGCACGCCTTCGGGGACTTCCAGCCCGTCGGGGAATCATTGAGTACATACAGCGAGTCGGGGCTGTCGAGGAACTCGCACCACGCGCCCAGGATCTTCTTGATCATCCCGTTGATCCGCGGGTCGCGGAACGCGGCGACACCCGCCGGGGTGGTCGTCGTCCAGTCGAGGACGGCGCTGAGCGGGATGATCACCGCCTCGTCGCCGAACTCCGGGGCGATCGTGAGGACCTCGTTGATCAGGCCCAGCAGCTGGTCCACGTCGTGCAGGTGGCGGCTGCGGTACTGCTTGGTGCGCGGCACCTGGTCGATCATCTCGTTGAGGTACATGTTCACGACGGGGTCGTCGTCGATGAGTTGCCTGAATTCCTTGAGCACCGGGTGCAGCTCGTTCTGCCCGCCCTTGACCTCGACGCGCTTGCGGTGCCCGCAAAGCCACGACTCCAGGGCGTCGTAGTCCTGCGGCAACCAGCCGGCCCGTCGGCGTACGTCCAGGTCAACACTTACATCGACATCATCGGCGTTGATCGTCATGACGATCAGCCTTCCCCTGCACCCGGCGGGTCAAACCGAACCCCGCGCGAACGGCGGCAGGGTGGCTGCTACGCGGGTCCGGTGGAAACCCTCAGCCCCAGTTCCACACCGACATGTCGCCGCGGGGATAGGTGTTGCACACGTCGGTGGCTTTGGCGACGACGCCCTTGTTGTTGAAGAAGATCTTCATGTGGTTGCGCCAGCCCCACCACAGCGGGTCGATCGCGTCGTAGAAGTGCTCGGAGTACTCCCTGCGCCCGGCCGGGTTCATGCCGAAGAACCAGTGCACCTTTTCCTGGGTCGCCTCCGCGTACTGCTGATGGTTGTTGTAGTCGATCATGTAGCGCTCGTAGTACACCGGGCTGGTGTCCCTGACGGCCGCCATGTACTGCTCGGCATCGCAGGTGGTGGCGATCATCCGGCGGGGGATCGGGAAGTCTTCCGTGGAGTCGGCGGTGGCGGTGTTCGGGAACACCGCGGCAACCAAAACCGATGCGAGGCCCAGAACGAAGAAAACGACGCCCGCACGCAGGCCAGAGCTCAGCCGAGACATAGTTGTTACCGTAACACTTTCGGGGGTCCGGGCGCAGGGCCCTGCGCCATATTCGCCGTTTTTGTAGTCCGTCTCACTATCCATCGTTATCAGGGACGATGACGTGCGTCGGATCGGGCCGGAGCTCCGGGGGGGCCTGGCTGTAGTCCCCGAACGGGCCGTCGCGGCGCTCGACGGCCGCGCGCACGCCCTCCGTCGCGGCGGTGCGGACGAAATCGAGCGCCTCGGGGGTGTTGCGCATCAGCCCGTCGAGGATGCCGCCCAGCATCTGGGTGGACGCCAGGCCCATGTTCTCGTAGGCCTGGTTGACGATCAGCTTCTGCGCCCGCAGCTGCGACAGCGGGATGCAGGCCAACTCGGCGGCGATCTCGGCGACGCGGGCCTCGAGCCGCTCGAACGGCACCGCTTCGTTGATCAGCTCGACCTCGGCGGCCTGGACGCCGGTCAGCGGGCGGCCCGTCAGCGAGTGCCACTTGACCCTGGCCAGGCTCAGCCGGTACAGCCACATCCCGGTCAGGTAGGCGCCCCACATCCGGCTGTAGGGGGTGCCGATCACCGCGTCGTCGCTGGCGACGACGATGTCGGCGCACAGCGCGTAGTCGCTGGCCCCGCCGACGCACCACCCGTGCACCTGCGCGATCACCGGCTTGGAGGCCCGCCAGATGGCCATGAACTTACTTGTCGGCCCCGTCTCGCGCGCGGTGACCATCGCGAAGTCCTTGCCGGGATCCCACGCGCCGTCCGTCATCGTCGCCTCGCCCCAGTGAAGGAAGCCCCCGCCGAAGTCGTAACCGCCGGAAAAGGCCCGGCCCGCGCCGCGCAGGACCATGACCTTGACGGTGGGGTCGCGCTCGGCTAGGCCCACCGCCGCCTCGATCTCGTCGGGCATCGGCGGGACGATGGTGTTCAGCTGCTCGGGGCGGTTGAGCGTGATGGTGGCGACGGGGCCGGCCGTGGCGTAGAGCAGGGTCTCGAAGCTGGTCTCCCCAGGTTTCATAGCCCGGCAGCCTACGGATCGGGCTGGCGATTCTCCGGCATCGACGCGTAGATCCGGCCGCCGATCTTGAGGTAGGGCGTCGACAGGTAGGCCGACCCGACGACGATGGCGGTGAAGACCGCCGCGGACAGGACGCCGTTCGGCCAGATCTTGCCGACCCCGATCGCGAAGCAGACGATGCCGACGATCGAGGTCGTCCAGTAGTACCGCCGGGCGGCGCGGCGGTGGGTGATGTAGCGGAACCGCGCCTGCGTCGCTCCCGCCGCGATGAGGATCAATCCGGTCGCCAACAGCGTGAGTTCGATGCGTTCGATCGCTGACACGTCGACGATCCTATGGCCGGGTCCCGGCGGCCGCGCGCCCACCGGACCAGCACGGCGGCGACGACGCCGCCGACCGCGGGCGCTAACCGGAGGGCCGGGACCCCAGCATCCGGTGCAGGAACGAGTAGCTCAGCGCCGCCTTGAACGCCAGCTGCTCGTTGTCGGCCGCCCCGGCGTGCCCGCCCTCGATGTTCTCGTAGTACCAGACCTGGTGCCCGGCCGCCTCCAGCGCCGCCGTCATCTTGCGGGCGTGGCCGGGGTGGACGCGGTCATCGCGGGTCGACGTGGTGATCAGCACCGGCGGGTACTGCCGCGATGCCGAAATGTTGTGGTACGGCGAGTATTCGGAGATGAACTTCCAGTCCTCGGGGTTGTCCGGGTCGCCGTACTCGGCCACCCAGGAGGCGCCGGCCAGCAACAGGTGGTAGCGCTTCATGTCCAGCAACGGCACGTCGCAGACCAGGGCGCCGAACCGGTCCGGGTACCGGGTGAGCATGATGCCCATCAGTAACCCGCCGTTGCTGCCCCCGCGGGCGCCGAGGTGTTCCACGGTCGCGATGCCGCGGTCCACCAGATCGGTTGCCACCGCGGCGAAGTCCTCGGCCACCTTGTGCCGGCCCTCGCGCATCGCCTGGGTGTGCCAGCCGGGTCCGTACTCGCCGCCGCCGCGAATGTTCGCCAGCACGTAGGCGCCGCCGCGGGCCAGCCACAGCCGGCCCAGCACGCCGTTGTAGGCGGGCGTGTTGGCGGTCTCGAATCCGCCGTAGCCGTAGAGCAGCGTCGGGCCCGGGCCGCGCGCGCCCGCCGGCCGCACGACGAAGTACGGGATGGCGGTGCCGTCGGCCGAGGTAGCGAAATGCTGTGCGACCGAGAAGTTTTCGGCGTCGAAAAACGCGGGCGCGGACTTGATCGACTCGAGTGGCCCCGGGCCGGTGCCGCGCATCAGCCGCGACGGGGTGACGAACCCGCTGGAGTCGAGGAAGAACTCGTCACCGTGTTCGTCGGCGGCGGCGACCACGGTGTTGGTGGCGGCCGGGATGCCCGCCACGGGCTCGCGCCGCCAGGTGCCCGGTGACGATCGCAAGCGCGGCGAAGCCGGGCGCAGCGGGTCGTCACGCGAGGGCGGTGTGGCGATCTCGACGCGGCTGGCCACGTCGGCCAGCGTCACGATCAGCAGGCGGTCTCTGGTCCAGGCGTAGTGATGCAGGGCGGTGTGCGCGTCGGGCTCGAACACCACCCGCAATTCCGCGGTTCCGGAGAGGAATTGATCGTATTCGGCCGCCAGCAGCGACCCCGCGCGGTACGTCGCCGTGCCGTGGTGCCAGTCGCTGCGCAGTTCGATCAACAGCCACTCCCGGTGGATCGAGACGCTGGCGTCGGTCGGCGCGTCGATGCGGATCAGCTCCGGGCCGCGCAGTTCGTAGATCTGCTCGTTCCAGAAGTCGACCGCCCGTCCAACCAGGGTGCGCTCGAAGCCCGGCGTCCGGTCCACCGAGGCAAAGACACGCACGTCGGTGCCGGCGCCCTCGAAGACGGTCTCCGCCTCGTTCAGCGGTGCGCCCCGGCGCCATCGCTTGACCACCCGAGGGTAGCCGGACTCGGTGAGCGAGCCTGCGCCGAAGTCGGTGCCCACCAGCACGGTATCGCGGTCGGCCCACGCGACCTGCGACTTGGCCTCCGGCAGCTCGAATCCTCCGGCGACGAATTGCCTTGTGGTCATGTCGAATTCACGGACAATGGACGCGTCGGAGCCGCCGCGGGACAGGCCGATCAGCGCGCGTGTGTACTCGGGCTCGATGACGCCGGCGCCCGCCCACACCCATTTCTCGCCGTCGGCGCGCCCCAGCTCGTCGACGTCGATCAGCACGTCCCAGTCGGGGGAGTCGGTGCGGTAGCCGGCCAGCGTGGTGCGCCGCCACAGCCCGCGCGGGTTGGCGGCGTCGCGCCAGAAGTTGTACAGGAACTCGCCGCGGCGCACCACATAGGGGATGCGGGCGTCGGTGTCGAGCACCTCGAGCGCCTCGGTCCGCATCCGCTCGAAGCCGGCGTCACGGAACTCCGCGAGGGTGGGTGCGTTACGCGCGCGCACCCAGTCCAGCGCCGCGTCGCCGGTGATGTCCTCGAGCCACAGATACGGGTCGGCGCCGTCCGGGGAAGCCTCAGATGTCATGGCAGCCATTGTGGCCCGGGCGGTACTGTGAGGTGTGTTACAGCGGTGAGCACAAGGAGCCGAGCAGATGACTGTTTTCGCACGTCCGGGCGCGGCCGGGGCTTTGATGTCGTATCAGTCCCGGTACGGGAACTTCATCGGGGGGCAGTGGGTGGCGCCGGCGGGTGGCCGCTACTTCGAGAACCCGACGCCGGTGACCGGCCAGACGTTCTGCGAGGTGGCCCGCTCGGATGCGGCCGACATCGACAGGGCACTCGACGCCGCGCACGCGGCGGCACCGGCCTGGGGCAAGACCGCGCCGGCCGCGCGGGCGGCGATCCTGAACAAGGTCGCCGACCGGATGGAGGAGAACAAGAGCGCGCTGGCGGTGGCCGAGGTCTGGGACAACGGCAAGCCCATCCGCGAGGCCATGAGCGCCGACATCCCGCTGGCGGCGGATCATTTCCGGTACTTCGCCGCGGCGCTGCGATCCCAGGAGGGTTCGCTGAGCCAGATCGACGAGGACACCGTCGCCTACCACTTCCACGAACCGCTCGGCGTGGTGGGGCAGATCATTCCGTGGAACTTCCCGATCCTGATGGCCGCCTGGAAGATGGCGCCGGCGCTGGCGGCCGGTAACGCGGTGGTGCTCAAGCCCGCCGAGCAGACCCCGGCGTCGGTGCTGTACCTGATGTCGCTGATCGGCGACCTGTTGCCGGCCGGGGTGGTCAACGTGGTCAACGGATTCGGCGCCGAGGCCGGCAAGCCGCTGGCCTCGAGCAACCGCATCGCCAAGATCGCGTTCACCGGCGAAACCACCACCGGCCGACTGATCATGCAGTACGCCTCGCAGAACCTGATCCCGGTCACCCTCGAGCTGGGCGGCAAGAGTCCCAACATCTTCTTCTCCGACGTCATGGCCAAGAGTGACGACTTCTGCGACAAGGCGCTGGAAGGGTTCACCATGTTCGCCCTCAACCAGGGCGAGGTGTGCACCTGCCCGTCGCGCAGCCTGATCCAGTCCGACATCCACGACGAGTTCCTCGAGCTGGCCGCCATCCGGGCCAAGGCCGTGCGGCAGGGCGATCCGCTCGACACCGAGACGATGCTGGGCTCCCAGGCCTCCAACGACCAGCTGGAAAAGATCCTGTCCTACGTCGAGATCGGCCGGGACGAGGGCGCCAGGGTCATCACCGGCGGCGAGCGCGCCGAGCTCGGCGGCGACCTCTCCGGCGGCTACTACATGCAGCCGACGATCTTCGCGGGCAACAACGCCATGCGCATCTTCCAGGAGGAGATCTTCGGCCCGGTGGTGGCGGTGACGTCGTTCGCCGACTACGACGACGCGATCGCGATCGCCAACGACACGCTCTACGGTCTGGGCGCCGGCGTGTGGAGCCGCGACGGCAACACCGCCTACCGGGCCGGCCGCGACATCCAGGCCGGGCGGGTGTGGGTGAACTGCTACCACGTGTACCCGCCGCACGCCGCGTTCGGCGGCTACAAGCAGTCCGGCTTCGGGCGCGAGTGCCACAAGATGGCGCTCGAGCACTACCAGCAGACCAAGAACATGCTGGTGTCCTACTCCGACAAGGCGCTCGGTTTCTTCTGATGGTCCCGGGTCCCCCGGCGGGGGCCGTCATCACCGCCGCCGCCGCCGAGCTGCTCGCGCGACTGGCCGAGCGCCACGGCCCGCTGATGTTCCACCAGTCCGGCGGCTGCTGCGATGGGTCGTCGCCGATGTGCTTCCCGCGCGGGGACTTCCTCGTCGGCGACCGTGACGTGTTGCTCGGGGTGCTCGACGTCGGGGACGGGGTGCCCGTGTGGATCTCGGGCCCGCAGTACGAGGTGTGGAAACACACCCAGCTGGTCATCGACGTGGTACCGGGCCGCGGCGGCGGGTTCAGCCTCGAGGCGCCGGAAGGGGTGCGGTTCCTGTCCCGCGGCCGCGTCTTCACCGACGAGGAGCAGGCCCGGCTGCGCGCCGCGCCCGTCGTCACCGGCGCCGCCTACGAGCGCGGCGAACGCCCGTCGGCACGGGGTGAGGTGGTGGTTGTCGGCACCGGTGCCGCGCCGGGAACGTGCCCTCCCCCCGCGCGGCGATCGCAGTAATCTCGTCAGCGTGATCCCACTTCCGCGTCCCTGGCTGCTGGCGAGCGCCATGCTCCTCGGGTGCGCGGCCGGGCTGCTGGCCGGGGTCGCGTTCACCTCGGTGGCCCGCGCCGGCACCCGCCCGGACGTCGCGATCGCGCTGGTCGTCGGCATTCCGGCCCTGACCGGGCTGCTGACGATCCTGTTCTCCGGGCGCCGCTGGGTCACGACGCTGGGCGCCTTCGTCCTGGGTCTCGGGCCGGGATGGTTCGGTGTGCTCGTCGCGCTGCGGGTGGCCTGCGGTGCCTGACGACCACGACCCCGAGTCGGGCCCGGGGACCGCGGCGTTCGTCCCGGACTTCTCCGACGACGACGAGCACACCGGCACCCAGTCCTGGGCCCCGGATTTCTCCGACGACACCGGCTCGCAGCCGCTACCCGTGGTCACCGGCCCCGAGGAGCCCGGCGCGCCCGAGGCGCCGGTGGAGCGCGAGCCGGGCGGCGCGCCGGTGCCGGTCACCGTTCCCGGACGCTACCTCTACCTGAAGTGGTGGAAGCTGGCGCTGGTGATCGCCGCCGTGTGGTGCGCGGCGGCGCCGGTCGGGCTGGGGCTGTTCTCGTGGTGGTACCACACGATCGACAAGTCGCTGCCGGTGTTCGTGGTCCTGGTCTACGTCGTGGCCTGCGCCGTGGGCGCCGTGATGCTGGCCATGACCGAAGGGCGGCCGCTGGTCTCGGCGCTGTCGGTGGCGGTGCTGTCGGCGCCGTTGGCCTCCGTTGCCGCGGCGGCGCCGCTGTACGGCTTCTACTACTGCCAGCAGACGGGTCACTGCCTGGTCGGCATCATTCCGTATTAACGGCCGGCCGGGCCGCCCACTAGGGTGGGCTCGTGACTTCTCACTATGACGTCGTCGTCCTCGGAGCGGGCCCCGGCGGATATGTCGCCGCCATTCGCGCCGCCCAGCTCGGCCTGAACACGGCCATCGTCGAACCGAAGTACTGGGGCGGGGTCTGCCTCAACGTCGGCTGCATCCCGTCCAAGGCGCTGCTGCGCAACGCCGAGCTGGCGCACATCTTCACCAAGGAGGCCAAGACCTTCGGCATCGGCGGCGAGGCGACCTTCGACTACGGGATCGCCTATGACCGCAGCCGCAAGGTGGCCGAGGGCCGCGTGGCCGGCGTGCACTTCCTGATGAAGAAGAACAAGATCACCGAGATTCACGGCTACGGCAGATTCACCGACGCCAACACCGTGTCGGTCGAGTTGAACGAGGGCGGTAGCGAGGACGTCACGTTCGACAACGCCATCATCGCCACCGGCAGCAGCACCCGGCTGGTGCCGGGCACGTCGCTGTCGGACAACGTGGTCACCTACGAGGAACAGATCCTGTCCCGCGAGCTGCCGGAGTCGATCATCATCGCCGGTGCCGGCGCGATCGGCATGGAGTTCGGCTACGTGCTGCGAAATTACGGCGTCGACGTGACGATCGTCGAGTTTTTGCCCCGCGCGCTGCCCAACGAGGACGCCGAGGTGTCCAAGGAGATCGAGAAGCAGTTCAAGAAGCTGGGCATCAAGATCCTCACCGGCACCAAGGTCGAGTCGATCTCCGACCCTGGGTCCAGTGGCCCGCAGGTCACCGTGATGGTCACCAAGGACGGCAAGTCCGAGGAGCTCAAGGCCGCAAAGGTGTTGCAGGCCATCGGGTTTGCGCCCAACGTCGAAGGCTACGGGCTGGAGCGGACCGGCGTCGCGCTGAACGAACACCGGGGCATCGGCATCAACGAGTACATGCGCACCAGCGTTCCCCACATCTACGCCATCGGTGACGTGACCGCCTTCCTGATGCTGGCGCACGTCGCGGAGGCCATGGGGGTGGTGGCGGCCGAGACCATCGCCGGGGCCGAGACGTTGCCGCTCGGGGACTGCCGCATGCTGCCCCGCGCGACGTTCTGCCAGCCGCAGGTGGCCAGCTTCGGGCTCACCGAGGAGCAGGCCCGGGACGCGGGATACGACGTTCGGGTCGCCAAGTTCCCGTTCTCCGCCAACGCCAAGGCCCACGGTTTGGGCGACCCCAGCGGTTTCGTCAAGCTGGTCGCCGATGCCACGCACGGCGAGCTGCTGGGCGGGCACCTGATCGGCCACGACGTGTCCGAGCTGCTGCCCGAGCTGACACTGGCGCAGAAGTGGGACCTGACCGCGGCCGAACTGGCCCGCAACGTGCACACCCACCCGACCATGTCCGAGGCGCTGCAGGAGTGCTTCCATGGCCTGACCGGCCACATGATCAACTTCTGATGGCAGCGGTGCGATGATCCGCGGTGACACCATCCTCGGTGCCGTCGGCGGCGTGGCCACCGGTTACGTCCTGTGGCTGGTGGCCTTTTCGATCGGCAACGACACCACCACCGTGAGCCGGTGGGCTCCGCCGGTGTTGTTGCTGGCGGTCGTGCTCGGTGCCGGCGCCGCGGCCTGGGCATGGTGGCTGCGGCGCCGCCGCAGCCACGCCTGGGCGGCGTTCGCGGCCGGGCTGCCGCTCCTGCCCGTGGTCCTGACGGTGGCCGTGGTGGCCGACACCTACCTGTAGCGCGGGTTGTCCAGCGGAATGTCGAGCGCGGTTATCGTCGCGGCCAGCCCATCGTATTGGCTTGCCAACAAACAGAATTCGATCAACTGCCGCTGATCGAGGTGGCATGCCAGCTGTTGCCAGGTCGCGCCGGTCAGCGTGCGGTCGTTGAGGAACTCGTCGGTGGCCCGCAGCAGCGCGGCCTGTCGGGCGTTCAGCGTGGCGGCGCCGTCGGCGGACTGCGGCCAGGCGAAGATCGCGGCCTGGGTGGCCGCGTCCAGGCCCGCCTGGCGCCCCAGCCGCCGGTGGTGCTGCAACTCGTACTCGCACCCACGCACGTGCCCGACCCGCAGGATCACCAACTCGGCATCGGCCCGCGGCAGCCGACCCCGCAGCAATGCGCCGGAGTAGGGCATCCACAACCACAGCAGCCGCCGGTGCCGGCCCAGCGTGGTGAACAGGTGCATCTCCGGCGCCCGCACGGTGCGTGCCATCAGCCGCGCCGCCACCCAGTTGATCAGCCCCAGGTCGCGAAGTTTCGTCGTCGAGGGAATGCGGCCCGGGCCCGCGGTCATGGCTGCCTCACCAGGTAGGGGGACACGGTGCTGCGGTGCTCGTCGAGGTCGAGCGCGCGCCCCAACGCCGGGAACGCCCGCTGCGGGCAGTTGTCGCGTTCGCAGACACGGCAGCCCGCGCCGATCGGTGTGGCGATCTCACCCGACAAGTCGAGTCCTTCCGAGTAGACGAGCCGGTGGGCGTGCCGGAGTTCGCAGCCCAGCCCGATCGCGAAGGTCTTACCGGGCTGACCATACCGCGCGGCGCGGCGCTCCACGGTGCGTGCCACCCACATGTAGTTGCGCCCGTCGGGCATCTGGGCGATCTGCACCAGGATCTTGCCGGGGTTGGCGAACGTCTCGTAGACGTTCCACAACGGGCAGGTGCCGCCGCTGGAGGAGAAGTGAAAACCGGTGGCGGACTGGCGTTTCGACATGTTGCCCGCCCGGTCCACCCGGATGAACGAGAACGGGACGCCGCGCATCGACGGCCGTTGCAGCGTGGAGAGCCGGTGCGCGACGGTCTCGTAGCTCACCGCGTAGAACGACGACAGCCGCTCGACGTCGTAGCGGAAATTCTCCGCGACGTCGTGGAACTGGCGGTACGGCAGCACCGCGGCCGCGGCGAAGTAGTTGGCCAGTCCCAGCCGGGCCAGGGTGTGCGACTCGTCGCTGGTGAACTTTCCCTGCTCGACCAGGCTGTCGATCAGGTCGCCGAACTCGAGGTAGGCCAGTTCGGCCGCCATCTTGAAAACCTGCTGGCCCAGCGAGAGGTGAGTGCTGATCTCGAGAGTCTTGGTCGCCGGGTCGTAGCGGTGCAGCACGGTGTCGCCGAGGTCGATGCGCCGGTTGATGTGCACCCCGTGCACCTCGGTGAGGCGGCGGTTCAGCTCGCGGGCCAGATCGCCGTGGTGCAGCCGCATCTGGATCGTGAGGTCTTCGGCGGCGGTGTCCAGCTCGTGCAGGTAGTTCTGGCGTTGGTAGAAGTAGTCGCGCACCTCTTCGTGGGGCATGGTGATCGACCCGGTGCCGCTGCCGTCGAAGTTGCGCTCCTCGGTGGCGGCGGCCAGCTGTGCGGTGGTGATGCGGTAGCGCCGGTGCAGGTTGACCACGGCCCGGGCCAGGGCGGGATGGTCGCCGACCATCTCGGCGACCTCGGTGGGGTCGACGTCGATGTCCAGGTCGCGGTCCATCGTCACCTCGCGCAGCTCGGCCACCAGCCGGGTGTCGTCCTGCGAGGCGAAAAAGGTCGCGTCCACCCCGAACACCTCGGTGATCCGCAGCAACACGGCCACCGTCAGGGGGCGCACGTCGTGCTCGATCTGGTTGAGGTAGCTCGGCGAGATCTCCAGCATCTGGGCCAGCGCGGCCTGGGAGAACCCGCGCTCGTTGCGCAGCTGGCGAACGCGGGAGCCGACGAACGTCTTCGACACGCCAGTGAGCGTACCCGTCATGCGAAGGCCGGGTTCGCAGAGTTGGCAGGCGGATACGGCTTCGTCACAATTGATATTCGAGTGACGTCATTGGCATGATTCGCCTCGGGCCCGGCGTCAAGCCTGGGTGCCGACAAGAGTACGGGAGCGACGCCGTGAGCCTGGATAAGAGAATGATGCCGGTCCCGGACGGCCACCCCGCCGTGTTCGACCGCGAATGGCCGCTGCGGGTGGGCGACATCGACCGCACCGGCCGGCTGCGGCTGGACGCGGCCGCCCGCCACGCCCAGGACATCGGGCAGGACCAGCTGCGCGAGATGGGTTTCGAGGAGACCCATCCGCTGTGGATCGTCCGCCGCACCATGGTGGACCTGATCCGGCCGATCGAGTTCCAGGACATGCTGCGCCTGCGCAGGTGGTGCTCGGGCACCTCCAACCGGTGGTGCGAGATGCGGGTGCGCATCGACGGGAAGCGCGGTGGCGGCCTGATCGAGTCCGAGGCGTTCTGGATCAACATCAACCGGGACACCCAGATGCCCTCGCGCATCGCCGACGACTTCATGGACCAGCTGCGCAAGACGACCGACGTCGACCGGCTGCGCTGGAAGGGCTACCTCAAGCCCGGCGGTCGCGACGACGCGTTCGAGATCCACGAGTTCCCGGTCCGCATCACCGATATCGACCTGTTCGACCACATGAACAACGCGGTCTATTGGAGCGTGGTCGAGGACTACCTCGCGTCACACCCCGAACTGCTGGCCGGCCCGCTGCGGGTGACCATCGAACACGAGGCACCGGTGGCGCTGGGCGACAAGCTCGAGATCATCTCGCACGTGCACCCGGCCGGCTCGACCGAGCGGTTCGGCGCCGACCTGGCCGACCGGGCTGTTACGACGCTCACATATGCGGTGGCTGACGAGACTAAAGCCGTCGCCGCGCTCTTCGCGCTCTGACCTCCGGCCGCCCGGCGCGGGCGCCCGGACAAATGCACGCTTGACCTGCAACTTTGCGATTACCGGCGGGTAGCTTCTGAAACGGTTAAGTTTTCGAGCGGCTTCGCAAGATTTGCAAACTCGGCGGAAGTCGTAGCCGAAATTGGCAATTGAAATGGGTGGACTCCGGTCCGCACGCTGTGCCATCGTCGAGTTAGCACATCAGCGAAGTCCGGCCCGTAGCTACGCCGCAAGACGGCACCGGCCGCGACGGTCAAAGTCTGTTAAGGAGTCAAGCCCAATGTCTGTCGTTGGCACCCCGAAGAGCGCCGAGAAGATCCAGCAGGACTGGGACACCAACCCGCGCTGGAAGGACGTGACCCGCACCTACACCGCCGAAGACGTCGTCGCGCTGCAGGGCACGGTCGTCGAGGAGAACACGTTGGCGCGCCGCGGCGCGGAGGTGTTGTGGGACGAACTGCACGACCTGGAGTGGGTCAACGCGCTCGGCGCCCTGACCGGCAACATGGCCGTCCAGCAGGTGCGCGCCGGTCTCAAGGCGATCTACCTGTCGGGCTGGCAGGTCGCCGGTGACGCCAACCTGTCCGGCCAGACCTACCCCGACCAGAGCCTGTACCCGGCCAACTCGGTGCCGCAGGTGGTTCGCCGGATCAACAACGCGCTGCAGCGCGCCGACCAGATCGCCAAGATCGAGGGCGACACCTCGGTGGAGAACTGGCTGGCGCCGATCGTCGCCGACGGCGAGGCCGGCTTCGGCGGCGCCCTCAACGTCTTCGAGCTGCAGAAGGCCATGATCGCGGCCGGGGTCGCGGGCACCCACTGGGAGGACCAGCTGGCGTCGGAGAAGAAGTGTGGCCACCTGGGCGGCAAGGTGCTGATCCCCACCCAGCAGCACATCCGCACGCTGACGTCGGCCCGGCTGGCCGCCGACGTGTGCGACGTCCCGACCATCGTGATCGCCCGTACCGACGCCGAGGCGGCCACGCTGATCACCTCGGACGTCGACGAGCGCGACCGGCCGTTCATCACCGGCGAGCGCACCCGGGAGGGCTTCTACCGCACCCGCAACGGCATCGAGCCCTGCATCGCCCGGGCCAAGTCCTACGCCCCGTACGCCGACCTGATCTGGATGGAGACCGGGACCCCCGACCTCGAGCTTGCGCGCAAGTTCTCCGAGGCGGTCAAGGCCGAATTCCCCGACCAGATGCTGGCCTACAACTGCTCGCCGTCGTTCAACTGGCGCAAGCACCTCGACGACAGCACCATCGCGAAGTTCCAAAAGGAGCTCGCCGCAATGGGATTCAAGTTCCAGTTCATCACGCTGGCCGGCTTCCACGCGCTGAACTACTCGATGTTCGACCTGGCCTACGGCTACGCCCGCAACCAGATGAGCGCCTATGTCGAGTTGCAGGAGCGCGAGTTCGCCGCCGAGGAGCGGGGCTACACCGCAACCAAGCACCAGCGTGAGGTCGGCGCCGGGTACTTCGACCGCATCGCCACCACGGTCGACCCGAACTCCTCGACGACCGCGCTGACCGGTTCCACCGAAGAGGGCCAGTTCCACTGACGAGGAGCGGGTGTGGCCCGCGACGAGGCAGTGGAACCGACCGGCCTGAGCCACTGAGTTAGTCTGCCGAGCAGACGCAGAATCGCACTCCTGCACCCCAGTTGACGCGATTCTGCGTCTGCTCGGGCATTAAAGGAGGAACGTGTGAGCGACGCAGCGATCCAGCGGGTAGGTGTGGTCGGGGCCGGCCAGATGGGATCCGGCATCGCCGAGGTCTCGGTCCGCGCCGGTGTCGACGTGACGGTGTTCGAGACCACCGAGGCGTTGATCACGGCCGGCCGCAACCGCATCGTGAAGTCGCTCGAGCGCGGCGTCAGCGCGGGCAAGGTGACCGAACGGGAGCGCGACCGCGCGCTCGGCAAGCTCACCTTCACCACCGACCTCAAAGACCTGGCGGACCGGCAGCTGGTCATCGAGGCCATCGTCGAGGACGAAGCCGTCAAGGCGAACGTCTTCGCCGAACTGGACCGGGTCATCACCGACCCGGACGCGGTGCTGGCGTCCAACACCTCCAGCATCCCGATCATGAAGGTCGCGGCGGCGACCAAGAACCCGCAGCGCGTGCTGGGGCTGCACTTCTTCAACCCTGTCCCGGTGCTGCCGCTGGTCGAGCTCGTCTGCACGCTGGTCACCGACGAAGCCGCCGCCGCCCGCACCGAGGAGTTCGCCGGGGCGGTGCTGGGCAAGCAGGTGGTGCGGTGTTCGGACCGTTCCGGATTCGTCGTGAACGCGTTGCTGGTGCCGTATTTGCTGTCGGCGATCCGGATGGTGGAGGCCGGCTTTGCCACCGTGGAGGACGTCGACAAGGCCGTGGTTGCCGGGCTATCGCACCCGATGGGCCCGCTGCGGCTGTCCGACCTCGTCGGCCTGGACACCCTGAAACTGATCGCGGACAAGATGTTCGACGAATTCAAGGAGCCGCAATACGGCCCGCCGCCGCTGCTGCTGCGTATGGTGGAGGCGGGTCGCCTCGGCAAGAAATCGGGCCGGGGCTTCTACGCGTACTGACGGCGTATGACAGGACCCCCGCCGATCGGTGTTACTATTCTGCCGTTCAATAGTCGGGAGGTTGACCAAGAGCATGACCGCGCTGAGGCCGTACTACGAAGAGTCGCAATCCATCTACGACGTCTCCGATGAGTTTTTCGCGTTGTTCCTGGACCCGACCATGGGTTACACCTGCGCCTACTTCGAGCGCGACGACATGAACCTCGAAGAAGCGCAGAACGCGAAGTTCGACCTGGCGCTGGGCAAGCTCGATCTCGAACCCGGGATGACGTTGCTCGACATCGGGTGCGGCTGGGGTGGCGCGCTGCAGCGCGCGGTCGAGAAGTTCGACGTCAACGTCATCGGTATCACGTTGAGCCGCAACCAATTCGAGTACAGCAAGCAGCGGCTTGCCGGCATCCCCACGGCACGCAACGTCGAGGTGCGGTTGCAGGGCTGGGAGGAGTTCGACGACAAGGTCGACCGGATCGTCAGCATCGGCGCGTTCGAGGCGTTCAAGGCGGACCGCTGGCCCGCGTTCTTCGAACGCGCCCACGGCATCCTGCCCGACGACGGCCGGATGTTGTTGCACACAATTCTGACGTATCAATGGCAAACGATGCCCGCGCGCGGCATCACCCTGACGATGAGCGATATCCGGTTTGCGCGATTCATCGGCACCGACATTTTCCCGGGCGGGCAATTGCCGACGCAGGAAGACATCTTCAAGTTCGCCGAGCCCGCGGGGTTCTCCGTCGAAAGAGTGCAACTATTGCGCGAGCATTACGAGCGGACTCTCAATATGTGGGCGGCCAATCTGGCGGCAAACAAGGACAAGGCCGTCGCCGTCCAATCGGAAGAAGTGTACGACCGGTACATGCACTATCTGATCGGGTGTGAGAACTTCTTCCGCAAGGGCATCAGCAACGTCGGGCAATTCACTCTGGTGAAGTGAGCGACGCCCCGAATCGTTGCTGGACGAACCAGGGGCGTCGCGCGGTTACTTTTCCAGCGTGAATTGGTTGACGTCGGTGTAGCCCTCACGGAACAAGTCGGCGCAGCCGGTGAGGTACTTCATGTACCGGTCGTAGACCTCCTCGGGCTGGATCTCCAGCGCCTGCTCCCGGTTGGCCTCGAGGGCGGCGGCCCAGGTGTCCAGCGTCCTCGCGTAGTGCGGCTGCAACGACTGGATCCGGGTCAGCGTGAAGCCCGCCGCGGACGCGTGTTCTTCGACCGACGGGATGGTCGGCAGCCAGCCGCCCGGGAAGATCTCGGCCAGGATGAACTGGGTGAAGTGAACGACCTCATGGGTCAGCGGCCGGCCCTTCGCCCGGGCCTCTTTGAAGGTGGGACGCGTGATGGTGTGCAACATCATGAGGCCGTCCGCCGGCAGCACCCGGTGGGCCATGTGGAAGAAGTGGCCCCAGCGCCGGCGGCCGAAGTGCTCGAACGCGCCGATGGAGACGATCCGGTCGACCGGTTCGTGGAACTTCTCCCAGCCCTCCAGCAGCACCCGGCGGGAGCGGGCGGTGTCCATCTGGTCGAACGACTTCTGCACATGCTCGGCCTGGTTCTCCGACAGCGTCAGGCCCACCACGTTGACGTCGTACTTCTCGATGGCCCGCCGCATGGTGGCGCCCCAGCCGCAGCCGATGTCGAGCAGCGTCATTCCCGGCTCGAGGTGGAGCTTGCCCAGCGAAAGGTCGATCTTGGCGAGCTGGGCTTCCTCCAGCGTCATGTCGTCGCGCTCGAAGTAGGCGCAGCTGTAGGTCTGGGTCGGGTCCAGGAACAGCCGAAAGAAGTCGTCGGACAGGTCGTAATGGGCTTGCACGTTCCCGAAATGCGGCGTGAGCTGCACGGACATAACGTAATGGGCCTTTCTGTTTTTCCGAGGCACGGGCGCTGTCGAACGGCGCAACCCGACTACCCCCAACGCATCCCCTGCATGCTAGCCGCTCCCACGGTCAAAGTCCCCTTCCGCCGGGTAGGTCACACGAGATCGTTGCGCCCCCGAAAGGGAAAAGTTTTCGCCCGTGTGCGCCCGGGCGCGACCCGGTCACTCCCCCGGGGGAGGGACGATCGGCGTGGGGTGCGGCTCCTCCCGGAACTTCTCCAGCGACCCGCCGACCTCGACGATCCCGCGCAGCGCGCTCCAGCTCAGCATCGTCAGGTAGTCGATGAGCTCGTCACTGGTCATCCGCGGGTCCGACATCCAGGAGTGGGTGGCCAGCTGGACCCCGCCGACGATCAGGTAGGCCCACGGCTCGACGCCGCCGGTGTCAATGCCGGCCTCCTGCATGCGGCGGCGCATCAGCACGGCGAGCATGCGCGCGATGATCCGTTCGGAGTCGGCGACCACCTTGTTCTTGCCGGCTGAGTTGTTTGCCATGACGAACCGGTACGGCTCGGGTTCGGACGCCACCGTGTCGACATACACCCGGATGACCTCCCGGGTCAGGTCGATGCCGTCCAGGTTCGACGACAGCGCGGCCGCCATGTTGGGGATCAGGGTGGTCTGCGTGAAGCGCATCATCACCGCCGTCGTCAGGTCGTTCTTGTCGACGAAGTAGCGGTACAGCACGGTCTTGGACACCCCGATCTCCGCCGCGATCTCGTCCATGCTCACGAAACGGCCCTGCCGGCGAATCGCGTCGATCGTGCCATCGACCAACTCGTTGCGACGGTCCACCTTGTGCTGGTGCCAACGCCGCTTGCGGCCGTCGGTCTTCACGGTCCCGGCCGGGAGGTGCTCAGCCACTGTCACGAATTCCCATTCACTAGACGCCCTCGATACTACGGGCCGCCGGGCCCCGCCGGGCGCACCGTCGGCATGTCCGCCGGATTGCCCGGCGGTGTCGCCGGAGCGGGCGAGCGCGGCCCGGACCGACGCTGATGCGGACGGCGGCCCGACGGTGCATGGATGATGGTGTGGTGGCACGAGGATGCTGGCGCGGTGACGCATAGGGCCCCCGATCGGGTCGAGACGCCGGCGGGCGAGCGGCCCCGCGCGTCGTTGGCGGAGTCGTTCGCCGGGGCGGATCCCGATGGCGACGCCGGGCGGCGGGTGGGCCTGCGCCGCATGAAGCTTGTGGCACTGGGCTTCCTGGTCGGTGCCACCGGTGTGTTCCTCGCCTGCCGGTGGGTGCAGGCGCAGGGCGGCGCGGCCGTCTGGGTCGGCTACGTGGGCGCGGGCGCGGAGGCCGGCATGGTGGGCGCCCTGGCCGACTGGTTCGCCGTCACCGCGCTGTTCAAGCACCCGCTGGGCATTCCGATCCCGCACACCGCGATCATCAAGCGCAAGAAGGACCAGCTCGGCGAGGGCCTGGGCACCTTCGTGCGGGAGAACTTCCTGTCCCCTTCGGTCGTCGAAACCAAGCTGCGCGACGCGCAGGTGCCCGGACGGCTGGGCAAGTGGCTCTCGGAGGCGCCACACGCCGAGCGGGTGGCCGGCGAGACCGCGACGGTGCTGCGGGTGCTGGTGGAGTTGCTGCGCGACGACGACGTCCAGCAGGTGATCGATCGGATGATCGTGCGCCGCATCGGCGAACCGCAGTGGGGCCCCCCCGTGGGGCGGGTGCTGGGGACTTTGCTGGCCGAGAACCGGCAAGAGGCACTGATCCAGTTGCTGGCCGACCGGGCTTTTCAGTGGTCGCTGAACGCCGGCGAGGTGATTGCGCGGGTGGTCGAGCGTGATTCGCCGAGCTGGTCCCCGCGATTCGTCGACCAGCTCGTCGGCGACCGCATCCACCGCGAACTGATGGATTTCACCGACAAGGTGCGCCGCAACCCCGACCACGAATTGCGCCGCTCGGCGACCCGATTCCTGTTCGAGTTCGCCGAGGACCTGCAGCACGACCCGGACACCATCGCGCGTGCCGATGCCGTCAAGGAGCAGCTGATGGCGCGCGAGGAGATCGGCAAGGCCGCCGCGACCGCGTGGCGGACGCTCAAGCGGCTGGTGCTCGAAGGCGTCGACGACCCGTCCAGCACGCTGCGCTCACGCATCGCCGACACGGTCGTGCGGGTCGGCGAATCGCTGCGCGACGACGCCGACCTGCGCGACAGGGTCGACGACTGGATCGTCAGGGCGGCACAACACCTGGTCACGCAGTACGGGGTGGAGATCACCGCCATCATCACCGAGACGATCGAGCGCTGGAATGCCGACGAGGCCAGCCGGCGCATCGAGTTACACGTGGGGCGTGACCTGCAATTCATCCGGATCAATGGCACCGTGGTGGGCGCATTGGCGGGACTCGTCATTTACGCCGTCGCGCAGCTGATGTTCTGAGAAGTGCTAACTAGTGCTTGCAAATGCAAGCACTGTTCCGTACGCTGGTGTCGTCCACCCCGCCCGACGACCCAGGAGTGCGCAATGCCAGCGGAGGAGAAGCTCACCACCAAGGTGTCCACGGCGGCCTCCGACATGGCCTCCGACATCGGTAGCTTCATCCGGAGCCAGCGCGAGCTCGCTCAGGTGTCGGTGCGGCAGCTGGCCGAACGGTCCGGCGTCAGCAACCCGTACCTCAGCCAGGTGGAGCGCGGATTGCGCAAACCGTCCGCCGACGTCCTGAACCAGATAGCAAAGGCGCTGCGGGTTTCGGCGGAGGTCCTCTACGTGCGGGCGGGAATCCTGGAGCCGGGCGAGGCGAGCCAGGTCCGCGACGCGATCGTCACCGACACGGCGATCACCGAGCGTCAGAAGCAGGTCCTGCTCGACATCTACGCCTCGTTCGCCCACCAGAACGAAGCCGCTCTCGACGAGGGCGCCGACGGGCCCGCCGGGGACCCGGCGACGCATAGATAACCGGTCCCCGGGCTATGCAGAACCATCGGGAGGTCTTCCGGCACATGCACATCATGTCGCAGTGCGGCTCTTGACGACCGCCGCGGCGGCAACCGACGGTGCCCCTGACTTTTCGACAGACCAGGGAATAACCGCAGACAACGAAAAAAACCAGGAAAGGAAGAATCATGGCAGAAAACGCGAACATCGACGACCTACGGGCCCCGTTGCTGGCGGCGCTGGGCGCGGCCGACTTGGCGCTGGCGACCGTCAACGACCTGATCGCCAACATGCGCGACCGCGCCGAGGAGACGCGCACCGACACCCGCAGCCGCGTCGAGGAGCGCCGTGCCCGCCTGGCCAAGCTGCAGGAGGACCTGCCCGAGCAGCTGACCGAGCTGCGCGAGCGGTTCACCGCCGACGAGCTGCGCAAGGCCGCCGAGGGCTACATGGAGGCGGCGACCGGTCGGTACAACGAGCTCGTCGAGCGCGGTGAGGCCGCGCTGCAGCGGCTGCGCAGCCAGCGGCCCTTCGAGGACGCCTCGGCGCGCGCCGAGGGCTACGTGGACCAGGCCGTCGAACTGACCCAGGAAGCGCTGGGCACGGTGGCGTCGCAGACCCGCGCGGTCGGGGAGCGGGCGGCCAAGCTGGTCGGCATCGAGCTGCCCAAGAAGGCCGAGGATTCGGCCAAGGCCGTCGCCAAGAAGGCGCCCGCCAAGAAGGCGCCCGCCAAGAAGGCGCCCGCCAAAAAGGCGCCCGCCAAGAAGGTCACCCAGAAGTGAGCCGGGGTCCGGCTCGCCCGTCGGGCGACCCGGACCACCCGAAGTCGACGATCGGGGCGGCGCCCGCATACCCTTGAGGGGTGATGAACGTCGTCAATACCATCATGCTGGTGCTGCTTGTCGCCGTAGTGGTGACGGCGGTCTACGCTTTTGTGCATGCGGCGTTGCAGCGGTCAGACGCTTACACAGCGGCCGACAAGCTGACCAAGCCGGTCTGGTTGGTCATCCTCGGCGGGGCTGTGGCGGCAACGTCTGTCCTGTATCCCGTTCTCCAGGTGCTCGGGATGGCGATCGCGGCCTGCGCGGCCGGTGTTTACCTGGTCGACGTCCGGCCCAAGCTCCTCGAAGTCCAGGGCAAGTCTCGCTAGCGGGATGAGAGCCCTGCCGGCTGCGCTGACCGCGGCGCTCGTCGCGCTGCTGGGTCCCTTACCCGCGACCGGGGCCGACCCCGGTCGCGGCGCGGACGGCTCCCCGCTGCTGTCGCCGCCCTACGTCGATCACACGCAGTGGACCCGGTGGTCCGGCATGCCACGGTTGCGGGTCTTCCCGACACCGGCCGGGCGGGTGACCTCCCTGCGGCCCGGGACGGCCGACGAGGCCGACGAGGCCTGGTCCGAGGTGCTCGCGCTGTCGCCGAACGCCGGCACCCCCGGCATGCGGGCGCAGTTCGTCTGTCACTGGCAGTACGCCGAGTCGGCGCTGCCCGGCAAGGTCAGCTGGAACCTGGAGCCGTGGCGGCCCGTGGTCGACGACGCCGACATGGTCGCGGCGGGATGTAATCCCGGCGGCGCGGACGACGGCTCCTAGTGGCGGGCCGACCCACCCGGGCGCAGCTGGCGGCGCTGGTGGACCACACCCTGCTCAAACCCGAGGCCACCGACGCCGACGTGACGAGTCTGGTCGCCGAGGGTGTCGAGCTGGGCGTGTGCGCGGTGTGCGTGTCGCCGTCGATGGTGCCGGTCGCGGTGCGGGCCGCCGGTCGCGGTGTGCGGATCGCGGCGGTGGCCGGCTTCCCGTCCGGCAAGCACGTGGCGGCGGTCAAGGCGCTCGAGGCGGGTCGGGCCGTGGCCGACGGTGCCGGCGAGATCGACATGGTCATCGATGTCGGTGCGGCGCTGAGCGGCGACGTCGACGCGGTGCGCCGCGACATCGAGGCGGTGCGCCGCGCCGTGCCCGGGGCCGTGCTCAAGGTGATCGTCGAGTCGGCGGTGCTGTTGGGCCGGTCCGGGGAACGCGCGCTGGTGGACGCCTGTCGCGCCGCCGAGGCGGCCGGTGCCGACTTCGTCAAGACCTCGACCGGGTTTCACCCCGCGGGCGGGGCGTCGGTGCGCGCGGTCGCGCTGATGGCGCAGGCCGTCGGCGGCCGGCTGGGGGTCAAGGCCAGCGGCGGGATCCGCACCGCCGCCGACGCGCTGGCGCTGCTCGATGCCGGCGCCACCCGGCTCGGCCTGTCCGGCACCCGGGCGGTGCTCGACGGGCTGGGTTGAGCCGAAGAGCCCGCCCGGACGCCGACGTCCCGCCGAGACTCAGAGGTTGGCGAAGCAGGGATCCTGGCCGCCGCCGCTACCGTTGGGGATCGTCGCGTTCTGGGTGGAGAACTTGCTCACCACGCCGGTGTCGGTGACCTGCACGTTGTCGGCGTGAATCCCCAACGGGTAGTTCTGGGTCAGCTTGGTGGTGAAGTTGTCCAGCGTCGACTGCACGGATTCCTTCGGCATCGTGAAGCCGAGCGCATTGAACGTCTGGATCTGCAGCTGCAGCCCCTTGCCCTGCACGATCGGCTTGGCGGTGATGTTGTCGAGCATGCCTTTCATCTCGATCGTTCCGTCCTTGGGGTGGGTGGTCACACTGTTGGTGACGAACGGACCCAGGACCGGGATGGAGTTCTGCACCGTCTGCTTGATGCCTTCGGCCGTCCAGGTGATGGTGGCGTCCAGCGATCCGATGGTGCCCTTGGAGTTGGCGGACGACTTGAGTTGGACGTCTTTGATGTCGATGGCGATCTTCATGCCCTTGGCGTCGCGGATCTGGTTGCCGGCCGTCGACACCGAGATGTTGGTGAAGTGCTTGGTGGCCAACTGCCACAGCATCAGCGGCGTCACCCCGAACGACGCGGTGGCCTTGTCCCTGACCTCGCAGGCCACCGCCTCGGCGACCTTGGTGTCGGCCACGTGGCGGGCGTAGAGTTCGGCACCCACCAGCCCCCCGAGCAGCAGCGCGAACACGATGATGCAGACCAGAAGGATGGACAGCGGGTCACGCAGGAAGCGTCGTTTCCGCTTTCTCCCCGCGGGGTCTTCGTTGGCTCCGCCCACCCGTTCCGGCGGCGCCGTGGGCGGGTTCGGCGGCGGGGTGTAGGGGGGACGCTGCCGGGGTGCATGCGACGCGCCCAGCTGATCGGTCCGGCCGGGCTGCTGACCGGGGGCCGGAGCCGGCGGACCCTGGGACGGGTCGCCGGCGGGCATCCGCTCGGTGGGCCGCTCGGTGGGTGGTTGACCGAAGGGACCCTGGTCGCCGGGACGGGACCACGTCGGCCGGCCCTCGTTCGGTGGTCCTTGTGGGTTCGTCACTCAACCGATTCTGCCCTATCGGCGCGCGCAAACGCGGAGTGGTTGCGCAGCACCGCGATGACGTCCCGCGCCCGGGTCACCCGGTCGAGGTCGATGTCGGCGACCAGCAGTTGCGGGTGCGGCCCGGCCGACGCGACCACCTCACCCAGCGGCGAGGCGACCAGGCTGCCGCCCACGCCGGTCGGCGCGCCCGCGGCCCCCAGGGCGTGCCCGGGGTCGGCCTGGCCGGCCGCCGCGACGTAGCTCATCGAGTCCAGCGCGCGGGCCCGGGCCAGCAGCGTCCATTGCTCGAGTTTGCCGGGGCCCGCCCCCCAGGACGCGCAGACGACGATCAGCTGGGCGCCGCGCCGGGCCAGCTCGGTGTAGAGCTCGGGAAACCGGACGTCGTAGCAAACGCTCAAGCCCACCCGGACACCGTCGACGGTGATCACCACCGGCTCGTGCCCGGGCGCGACGGTCCGCGACTCGGTGAACCCGAAAGCGTCGTAGAGGTGGATCTTGTCGTAGTGCGCCCAGAGCTGATCCGTGGGCTGGTTGGGGGACCCGGGCCCGGCCGCGATCAGCGTGTTCGTCACCCGCCCGTCGCCGGACGGGGTGAACATGCCCGCGACCACGGTGACACCGAAGTCGGCCGCGATCCGCCGCACGCCGGTTGCCCAGGGGCCGTCGATCGGCTCGGCGACGGGCGCCAGCGGGACGCCGAACCGGCACATGGTCGCCTCCGGGAACACCACCAGCTTCGCGCCCGCGTCGGCGGCCCGGCCGGTGTACTCGCCGACCAACTCCAGGTTCGCCGCCGGCTCGGTGCCGCTGAGGATCTGCGCCAGGGCGATTCGCATGGGCGCCAGCTTAGGCGGCGGTCACGGCCGGGCGGCGCGACCGGAGTCAGCTGGTGCCGGCGATCCACTCGGCGGTGAAGCGCTGTTCGGCCGCCACCAGCTCGGCCAGCCGGGTGCCGATGATCTTCTCCACCTTGCCGCCGATGATGGGCGCCCGCACCTGCACGGTGATGCGGAAGTCCAGCCGGGCGCCGCCGGACGGGGCGGCCGGCGACAACTCGGCGGTGCCCCACACGTTCACCGGGGCGTCCACGATCTGCCCCGCGATCGATGCCGTCGCGGCCCCGTCGGTGACCGGGCCCCAGGTCTCCTCGCGCCTGATGCGCAAATCGCCCCGGTGCAGCTGCGTGACCATGGCCGGCAGGTTGTGACTGCGCACCACCTGCAGGGTGACCACCTCGATGGTGGCCCCGTCACCGGACCGGCCGCCGAGCCGGATCGACTCGAGCTTGGCCTCGTCGACGGGAATGTCGGCCAGCCGGGCCCGCCAGTACTCCTCCTCCTGGAAGGCGCGGTGGATGTCTTCGACGCCGCCCGGAAAGTCGGCGGACAAGTCGAATGAACGCGGCATAGCTGGTCAGGCTACCGTTACGGCCCATGACGAGGAGCGGTGCCGGTTCCCGCTACGCCGGCGCGCAGGTCGCCGAGGCGGTGCCGCTGGCGCCGCTGACCACGTTGCGCGTCGGCCCGGTGGCGCGGCGCCTCATCACCTGCACCAGCACCGAGCAGGTGGTCGCGGTCGTGCGGCAACTCGACGCCGAGGCCGGCGGCGGCAGCACCGGCCCCGATGCCGGCCCGTTCCTGATCTTTGCCGGCGGCTCCAACCTCGTGATCGACGACACCCTGACCGACCTGACCGCGGTGCGGCTGGCCGGCGCCGCCATCACGGTCGAGGGCAACCTGATACGCGCGCAGGCCGGCGCGGTGTGGGACGACGTCGTCGTCACCGCCGTCGAGCACGGACTGGGCGGGCTGGAATGCCTGTCCGGCATCCCGGGATCGGCGGGGGCGACCCCGGTGCAGAACGTCGGGGCCTACGGCGCGGAGGTGGCCGACACCCTCACCCGCGTCCGGGTGCTCGATCGCGGCAGCGGCGCGGTCCGCTGGATTCCGGCCGGTGACCTGGGCTTCGGCTACCGCACCAGCGTGTTCAAGCGGGCCGGCCGGGCGGGGCGCGGAGCGCCCGCGGTGGTGCTGGAAGTGGAATTCGCGCTGGACCCGTCGGGACGCAGCGCGCCGCTGCGCCACGGCGAGCTGACCGCCGCGCTGGACGTGTCCGGCGGCGAGCGCGCCGACCCGGGCTCGGTGCGCGCCGCGGTGCTGGAGTTGCGCGCCCGTAAGGGCATGGTGCTCGACGCGGCGGACCGCGACACGTGGAGCGTGGGGTCGTTCTTCACCAACCCGGTGGTCGCGCCGGGCGTCTACGAGCGGCTGGCCCGCGAGGGGCCGATCCCGCACTACCCGGCCCCGGACGGGATCAAGCTGGCCGCGGGCTGGCTGGTGGAGCGGGCCGGCTTCGCGAAAGGGTTCCCGGACGACGCCGCGGCGCGCTGCCGGCTGTCCACCAAGCATGCGCTGGCCCTGACCAACCGTGGCGGGGCGAGGGCCGCGGACGTGATCGGACTGGCCCGCACGGTGCGCGACGGGGTACGCGACGTGTTTGGCGTCACATTGCGGCCGGAGCCGGTGCTGTTCGGCTGCACGCTTTAGCTGTTGGTTTCCGGCGGGGGCGCGCGGTTCGCGAGTTGTCGTGGACCGGGCCGGTCGTTGTCTCCCGGTATCTTTGGTGGGCGTGAGCAGATCCAGCGCCCCGCCGCCGATCAACCGGCGCCTGGCCCTGGCGGCTCTCGGGCTCGGTGCCGTCGCCCCGGGCGTCCTGGCCGCCTGCGGCGGCACCGTGACAAGGCACGTCCAGAAGAACGAACCGCCGGCGCCGCAGCTGAAGTTCCAGCCGGCCGACGCCGCCGCCAACGTGGTTCCGACCGCCTCGATCAGCGCCCAGGTCGGCGAGGGCTGGTTCCAGAAGCTGGCCCTGACGACGTCGGCGGGCAAGGTGGTCGCCGGGGTGTTCAACGACGACCGCACCGCTTACACGATCACCGAGCCGCTGGGCTACGACGCGACCTATACCTGGAGCGGTTCGGTGGTCGGCCACGACGGCAAGGCGGTTCCCGTCGCGGCCAAGTTCAGCACCGTGACGCCCACCAAGGCGATCGACGGGGCATTTCAGCTGGCCGACGGCCAGACCGTCGGCGTCGCGGCGCCGGTCATCATCCAGTTCGACGCGCCGATCAGCGACAAGGCCGCCGTCGAGAAGGCCATCGCCGTCACCACCGACCCGCCGGTCGAGGGCGGCTGGGCCTGGCTGCCCGACGAGGCGAAGGGCTCCCGCGTGCACTGGCGCCCCCGCGAGTACTACCCGGCGGGCACCTCGGTCGTCGTCGACGCGAAGTTCTACGGCGTGCCGTTCGGCGACGGCGCCTACGGGGCGCAGGACATGTCGCTGAAGATTCAGATCGGCCGGCGCCAGGTGGTCAAGGCCGAGGTCACGTCGCACCGTATCCAGGTCATCACCGACGCCGGCGTCATCATGGACTTTCCGTGCAGCTACGGCGAGGGCGACAAGGCCCGCAACGTGACCCGCAACGGCATCCACGTGGTCACCGAGAAGTACTCCGACTTCTACATGTCCAACCCGGCCGCCGGCTACACCAACGCCCACGAACGCTGGGCGGTGCGGATCTCCAACAACGGCGAGTTCATCCACGCGAACCCGTCCAGCGCGGGCGCGCAGGGCAACAGCAACGTCACCAACGGCTGCATCAATCTGTCGACGGCCGACGCCGAGGAGTACTTCCGCAGCGCGATCTACGGCGACCCGGTCGAGGTGACCGGCAGCCCGATCGAGCTGTCCTACTCCGACGGCGACATCTGGGACTGGGCCGTGGATTGGAACACCTGGATGGCGATGTCGGCGTTGCCGCCTCCGACGGCCCACCCGCCGGCGAGCCAGATCCCCGTCACCGCGCCCGTCACCCCGTCGGACGCCCCCACGCTGTCCGGGACACCGACCACGTCGACGAACACGAGTACCTCGCCGGCCCCGACGTCCCCTAGCGTCGGCGGTTGAACCTGCCGGCCGACGCCTGGTCGCGCGGCCGGATCACGACCAGGTCCAGGTCGACGTGGGCCGGCCGGGAGGCCACGAAACCGATCACCTCGGCGACGTCGGCGGCCACCAGCGGCGTGATGCCCGTATAGACCGCGGCCGCGCGCTGGTCGTCGCCGTCGAAGCGGACCCGGGAGAACTCGGTTTCGACCGCCCCCGGAGCTATCTCGGTGAGCCGCACCGGTTTTCCCAGCAACTCGCCGCGCAGCGTGCGGTGCAGCGCGCCCTGGGCATGCTTGGCCGCGGTGTAGCCGGCGCCCCCGTCGTAGACCTCGAACGCCGCGATCGAGGTGACGGTGACGACCAGTCCGTCGCCCGAGTCGACCAGCTTGGGCAGCAGCGCGCGGGTGACCCGCAGCGTGCCCAGCACGTTGGTCTCCCACATCCACCGCCAGTGCTCGAGGTCGGCGTCGGCGACGGACTCCAGCCCCCGCGCGCCGCCGGCGTTGTTGACCAGCACGTCGACGCGATCCACCGCATCGGCCAGCGCGTCGACCGCCGCGTCGTCTGTGACGTCCGCCACAATCGCGGTCCCGCCGACCTCGGCGGCCAGGGTCGCGACCCGGTCCGCCCGGCGGGCCACCGCGATCACGTGGAACCCTTGCGCGGCAAGGGTTCTGGCCGTCGCCTCCCCGATCCCGGAACTGGCGCCGGTGACTACCGCGACCCGTCGGTCCCCGCCCGCTGTCGTCATCGGAGCCACTCTAGTGAACGTGCTAAATTCCCGATGTGCACCCCAGCGCCCTGTCCAGCACGAGCACCGCGTGTCGTTTCGCGGGTCGCTCGTGTTGTCGCCGCGCACTTTGCCGCTCCTGACTTTTCAGGCGTGGCCAACGACCGGCCATCGTAAATCGGACAAAGGACGCTCGTGCGACATACCACCCTCACCTCAGGCCGGCACGGGGCCGGCCGCGAGACCCACGCGCGGCCACACCACCGGATCGTTCCGCCGGCCCTGCACCTCGCGGACTCCGCGGCCGCATCCGTCTTTCGTGCCGTGCGGTTGCGCGGCCCCGCCGCGCGTGACCTCATCGCCGACATCACCTCGCTGAGCATCGCGACGGTCAACCGGCAGGTCACCGCGCTGCTGGATGCGGGACTGCTGCGGGAGCGCGCCGACCTGGCCGTCGCCGGGGCCATCGGGCGTCCGCGGGTGCCCGTGGAGGTCAACCACGAACCGTTCATGACGCTGGGCATGCACATCGGGGCGCGGACCACCAGCATCATGGCGACCGACCTGTTCGGCCGCACCCTGGACACGGTCGAGACGCCGACGCCGCTGCATCCCGCCGGGACGGCGCTGGCCTCGCTGGCCGACCACGCCGCCCGGTATCTGCGGCGCTGGCACCGGCGCCGCCCGCTGTGGGTGGGGGTGGCCATCGGGGGCACCGTCAACGGCGCGACGGGCCACGTCGACCACCCGCGGCTGGGCTGGCGCCAGGCCCCCGTCGGGCCGGTGCTGGCCGACGCGCTGGGCCTGCCGGTATCGGTGGCCTCGCACGTCGACGCCATGGCCGGCGCCGAGCTGCTGCTCGGCCTGCGGCGGTTCGCGCTCAGCTCGCCGACCAGCCTGTACGTCTACGCGCGCGAGACCGTGGGTTATGCGCTGGTGATCGGCGGCCGCGTGCACTGCCCGGCCAGCGGCCCCGGCACCATCGCGCCGCTGCCCGCGCACTCCGAACTGCTCGGCGGCACCGGGCAGCTGGAGTCCACCGTCAGCGACGAGGCGGTGCTGGCCGCCGCGCGGCGGCTGCGGATCATGCCCCCGGACCCCGCCAACGGGTCCCCCGGCGCCATCACGGACCTGCTGCGCGCGGCCCGGGCCGGCAACCGGCAGGCCGCCGCGCTGCTGGCGGAGCGCGCGCGGGTGCTCGGTGAGGCGGTGGCGTTGCTGCGCGACCTGCTCAATCCCGACGAGCTCGTGGTCGGTGGCCAGGCCTTCACCGAATACCCCGAGGCGATGGACCAGCTCAGGGCGGCCTTCGCCGGCCGCTCGACGCTGCCGGAGCGCGAGATCCGCGTCACCGCCTTCGGCGACCGGGTGCAGGAAGCCGGGGCGGGGACGGTGTCGCTGGCTGGCCTGTACGCCGACCCGGTGGGCGGCATGCGCCGGGCGAGGGCAGCGGTGACCCGGCCCGGGCCGTCCGCGTGACGAGCCGGTGCGACCAGCGCGCTTGGGCCGCCCGCGGACCCGTCCTGTAAAGATGAACCCGTCCTGTAAAGATGAA
>Ga0078972_1002077_pt1 | contig 69190 bp, 70 predicted proteins | sample YelNatPaOPGAMG01_FD_67568 | JGI IMG/M metagenome (GOLD analysis project Ga0078972, IMG submission 67568) | Hot spring thermophilic microbial communities from Obsidian Pool, Yellowstone National Park, USA - OP-RAMG-01 (SPADES assembly) (version 2) | ecosystem: Environmental > Aquatic > Thermal... | reverse complement strand
TTATAAACCTGAGCTCCAATTAAAGCGCACTCGCTAGGAGGGGAAGGCGAGACAGCAAGCCCACTTATTTTATCACAAGTGTTCTTAAAACTAGTCCTACCTAAGAAAGTTTGACATAAAACTTGAAGAGCAGCCAAACCTAAACTTGTTAAAACGTTCAAGTTAGTGAAACAAACACTGCTAGCCTCAGACTGGGTTGAAACACTTGCAACGCCAACCGCGTTATTAATAGTAAAAGAAGGAACACTATTTTGAACAGGAGTGGTTGTTGTTTGAAAACCACCCGCTTGAACACTTGAACTTTGAACACTTGAAGATTGAATGTTTGAAGGTGGGGGGTTTGAGGTTTGAACTGGCGGGATGTAGTTAGGCTGGTTTAAAGGAGATGCTGTTGAAGTTGAAGGGCATCCTAAACCAAAACAACCCTCTGGAACACTCGAAACAGGTTTTAAAGGCAGGTTGTTATTCTGGTTACTTCCAAAACCCAGGGCTTCCACAGCTAAAACCAGCAAAAGAAAACCTGTTAAAACCTTGATGAAATTCTCCAAACCTTCAACCCCCCTAGTGAAATTCATTTTTCGCGAATCACTCACTCTAAAACAAGAGAAAAACAAGTATAAAAACCCCTACGCTTTTCACATTTTCAGCCACTAACCCTCATTTTGATTTATACTTATTGATTTTTTAAGAATTTTAATATTTGTTGTTTTAAAAGGTTTTTTTAAATGATTTTTGAATTAATTGTTTTAAGGTTGGTTTGAATTTTTTTTATTGTTGTTTTTCAAGTTTTCTAATTAGTTTTGGCTTTTAGTATCTTGAAAGGATTGGTGTTTGGTTAGCGTGTTTAAAGTTGTGTTTTTTTACCACAAAACTTTGCTTGAAAGTGATTGTTTGGTTTTTGTTGGGTTTCGGAGGGGTTTATGTGAGAGTTGGTTTTTATGTGCAATGCTGGAATTATACAAACATTTTTATTAATTAACTTTTCTAATATTCAAGTAAAAATGGAGAGAAAAGAACTTGATAAACGGTTTTTGCAAGCGAGTGTTAAGGGAAACCTTCAGGATGTAAAAAACTTGTTGGAACAAGGAGCGAACATTGAAGCTAAAGACAGTAAGGGGAACACAGCGTTGAATATCGCTACCTATTTTGAGCATGTGGAAGTGATCAAACACCTGATAGAAAAAGGAGCGAACATACACACCAAAAACAATTTTGGGTGGACCCCGTTGCACTACGCAGCACGATTTGGAAATATGGAATTAGTCAAGGACTTGGTAGAAAAAGGGGCGAACATACACGCGAAAGACGATGGTGGTTGGACGCCACTGCACTGGGCAGCAGCATACTCACACCCGAAAATTGTAAGATTTTTAATAGAAAAAGGAGCGGATGCAAGCTTAAAAACTAATAGTGGGGCCACCCCCCTGGATTTGGCGTATAGTAATGACGAAATCAAAGACATTTTGAAGAAGGCCATAAAATCCAAGAAAGAGGTTTTCTGAAATCATTATGTAAAAGGCTTTCCTAACCTTATTCTATTTTAATTGCCGGCTTATAAGGAAGTGATTTTTCATTAGGATTATTATTTATCTCTACTTCACAATTGAATTTTTTCTTTAACATTTCTATGTTTTCATCCAACACCTCCTTTTCACTCCAATCATACCCTTCATAAGCGTGAATATTTTTAATTTTTTTAATGAATGCTGTCATTTCAATTTTATTCTCATTTTCTTTAATCACGTTTTTACCCATGAGCATGTCCTTTATCGCTTTGTACTTCCAATCCTCGGCAAGCGTTATTGTTATTTTTACAGGAGTGATTTGAATAATGCTGATTATTTTTCTAATATCGTTTTCCAAACCCTCTATGTATTTTTCCTGCATTTCCAGTCGCGGGTTTGCAAGGCTTTCATCGTAAGCTGGAAACATTTCAAGGCTTGAAAACCCGGAGTTGAAAGCGCTCCACACCTCCTCTGAAACGTGCGGTGCTAGAGGGTTTATCATTAAAGCTATTTTTTCAATATTTCTTCTTAAAACCATTGCGTTATCCCCTTGCCGTTCCAAATATTTTTTAAGCGCGGCAATAGAATTAAAAAAAGCATAAAACGTGGCAGTCCTAAATCTTAGGCGCTCAAAGGCATTTCTCGCCTGCCTCACGTTTTCATTTATTTTCTCTTCAAACGTTCTTTCTTTAAACGAGTATTTTTCCCCTTTAAAGTTGTTTTGTTTTAGCTTTTTTGTTACTTCCAAAAGAAAACTTAAATAATGCGCGAAAGTTTTTGCATCATCTTCCCTCCAGTCAGGGTCATCGAGTTTCTCAGCAGCTCCTATCAAGTTCATACGCGTTACATCCGCTCCGAACTTTTCAATTATTGAAATCAGCGGATAAACGTTTCCCTTGCTCTTACTCATCTTTTCGCCTTCAACGTTTACAAAACCGTTTACCGCAATCCCCTTTGGCCAGTAATCTTCACTAAACAAAGCAACATGGTTGAAAATATAGAATATCAAGTGATTAGCCACCAAATCCTTTCCACTCATTCTCATGTCTACAGGATACCATTTCTCAAAACTTTCCCTTGCTTTTTTAAACTTCACTTTCTCTCCTATTCCAAGAAAAATATAATCAAAAGCTTCGTCATTCAACTCATCAGCTTTAATATCACCGCCAATCATATCAGATATAGTGTAAAACGCCATGTAGATTGTAGAATCGCTTAAACTTTCAACAACCCACGTCTTATCAAAAGGCAGAAGAGTTCCCAAGCCACGCCTTCTTGCGCAAGCCTTGTCATCAACCCACTCTATAACTTTTTCAAAGTGATTTATCTCTTCAAAAGGCTCTATCAACATTCCTTTAAGACACTTTCTTGCCTTATCTTTCCACTCCTCATCAGAGTATTTTAGAAACCACTGATTCTCAAGTATTTTAACATGACAGGGCGTCATACACCTACATATAACTTTTCCAGTGGTTTCGTACAACTCGCTTGCAATCCCTTGTTTTTCGAATTCCTCCACTATTTTTTCTTTCGCTTCGCTTACCTTCAACCCTCTAAAAACCCCACAATTTTGATTTAAAACCCCCTCATGATACTCCTTTTTGTACAGATTTCTTGTCGCTTCTTCTAATTTTTCATCATTTTCATTTTCAATTCCAAGTTTTTCACACTCCTCCTTTGCCGGGTACTCCCCATAACCGCGAGTTTGAATAAGCGTTACGTGCTCTTTAACCCCTTGTTTTTTACACCAAATATAATCATAAGGCGCGTGAGCTGGAACACTCATAACAACCCCTGTAGCGTTGTCATCATCTACGAAGCCAGCGTGAAGTATCTTAACTTCCCTCCCGTTTAAAGGACTGATGCAAGAACCTATTTTTTTAATATCAACCTCCATCACGCCCTTTATCTTGAATAATTGATCCCTGAATTTTTGAACTGACTTCTTAGAAACAACCCACTTCTCATTTTCCAATTCCATGAGTACGTACTCCCTGTCATAATTAACCCACATGTTTGTAACTCCAAAAGCTGTTTCAGGTCTTAATGTACCCGCAGGTAACACGTACCCCTCTTTTGTTTTAAATTTTATCAAAATATACTTTACTGGACTCTCACCCTCTCCCTTGTACCTATCATGGTCTCCTGTAGGCGACTCATCATGAGGACACCATACCACCGGGTGGGTTCCCTGTATCACCAAACCCTTTTGCTTGAGTTTTCTGAACTGCCATTCTATGAACTTTGAAAAACTCTCATCCCCAGCGGTTATAAATGTTCTAGCTTTTAAGTCTGCACTAACCCCCCCTTTTTTAAACGCCTGTTTCCACCACTCAACACTCTTGATTACAACATTGTACGGGTCCTCCTTAAACTTTTCAATATCCTCGTCAGTAGCTCCAAACAGTTTATAGGTTTCAATTTGAATATTATCCCCGTTTTTAAGTCTTTCAACACTGCCAACTATCGGCTCTCCTGTCGCGTGAAACCCCTGCCTGAAAAAAACATCAAAACCATTCATTCTTTTAAATCTAGCGTAAGCGTCAACTCTAAAAAGCGTGTACGCGTGGCCTAAGTGAGGACCTCCATTAACATAAGGAATCGGAAATGTGATAAAATATTTAGGCCCTTTGTTCTTTACACTAAAAACATTTTCATTTTCCCATTTACTTTGCCATTTGCTTTCAATATCTTTAAAACCAACACAGTTCATTGCTCTTCATTTTTAATTAATCCTTTTTAAGATTTTTGTTTTAAAAAAAGCGTTTGTTGAACAAATCCTGACTTCCTTATGAAGAATCATTGAAATTCCACTGAGCATCATTTGATTAAATGCAAAGCGCGCAAATACCATTCCAAACATTCTTATATTATTTGTGCAAAACTCTTCAGGATTCAATGAATCAGCACATCTTTTTGATAAGCATTATGAATCATTAATATTAAACAAACTATTTTGGAGCCTTTAGGGTTGAAAATTGTGCGGGCGATTGTTTTTCTTTAATTATACTTCGCTCAAACAATTTCCTCTGATTACTTGGAAGAATTGGCCAAATATACTTTTCAACAAGTGGAAAAATTGAACAAGAAACTGGGTCATTGGATAAAAGAGATCCATTCCAGTAGAGAGCGTCTGCGCGGCACCCGCCTTCGCAAATATTGAGATAGCGGCAGTTCTTGCAGGGAAGGTCTTTGATTTTGATATTTAAAAAAGGATGTTTGGAAGCAACAAGTAAAGCACTTGAAATCGGCATTTTTGTAATATTGGCCATCTTGATGAGTAGAGAAGGACAAAATGTAATGTCTCCATTTGGTTTTACTGAGATTGTTTTCCAGTTGGTATAGTCACAAGGGTGCGCATTTAGATTGGCACGCATTGAAGTTGTGATATCTGAATTAAACATCTTAGAGTTATAGACGTTTAGAATCTTTAATTCGAACGGGGCAGAATCGCTGAAGTAATGTATAAGCAAGTCTCTAATGACTAGTATTATATGTTCAAAAGTTGGATACTTTAAACTCTCAAAGTTTTTTTTGTACCTACCTTCATAGAATGGCATGTCAATTCGCCAACGGCTTACGCCTATTTTTTTAAGTAATTCGTACAGGTCTAAGACGTCGTTGATATTAGCTTCAGATATAATCGTATTTATGGCGATTTTCATTGAGGGCATTTTTTTCCTAATTCTTCTAATAATAGATTGAATGTTTTTGCTTTTACTATTGAGTCTAACTGAATCATGGCCTTTGAATCCATCCAGACTTATCAAAAGTTCGGTCACTTGCGGCATATGTTTCAATTGCATAATAACCTCGTTCGAGATAAGAGTGCCGTTAGTTAAAATTGAAACAGAGCAGTCTTTACACTCCTCTTCTAGAATTTTTAAAAAATTGTTATAAAGGAAAGGCTCACCGCCACTGAAGGCAAATGTTTTGATTCCCATCTCCTTGCATTCTCTTATTAGATCACGCAGTCTATGCAAACTAATTTCATTCTTGTTCGTGGAGTATCCTGCATTAAAGCAATATTTGCATTGAAGATTACACTTGCCTGTTACTTCAAGGTGCACTCGAGTTTTGTTAGAATATTCAAATGACATAGTGCGTACCTGCATTCTTTATAATAGGATTTCTAAATTGGCGTTTAGTAGCAAATCTTTTCTAAAGTTTTTAGTTGATTACTAGTTGCAATCAATCTGGCGCACAATCTGCCAAATGACCCTTAAGAATTTCCCGAAATCCCTTAGCTTTTATCTTACTTTTCATTTAAATCACCTTTAAATTTTAGGTATTTAGTTATATAAAATACTACCTATTAAAAAGGTTTACAAAACAATGATTTTTTTGAGAAAATGCTTACAAAATAATGATTTCAGGTTTTTGACGAACTTTATTTCGACAATTAGATTTTGTTTTAATTTTAAACATGCTTTCATAATATTTCTTTAAAAAAGCTTTAAAAAGAATTGAGTGAAAAACCCCTCTTTTTCCACTTAAACCAGGTAAAAAAAGGTTTGAGAATTAGAATGCTGAAGGGCTTGTTTCACACGCGCGCGTGTGAAACGCAAGGGATTTCCACAAGCCCATCACATTAAATAACTCATCTAAAAATGGTTCAAGCAGTTCATAGATAAGTATTTATACTTACTTTACTTAATATATTAATTAGGTGATGAATATGACTAATATGACGCTTGCCATACCTGCAGAACTCATGAGTGTGATGAGAAAACACAAGGAAATAAAATGGAGTGAAGTGGCCAGAGAAGCAATAGAAGAAAAAGCAGAAGAATTAAAACTGATGGACAAAATACTGTCAAAAAGCAGACTCACTGAAAAGGACGCAATTGAAATTGGAAGGAAGATAAGTAAAGGCATTGCAAAAAGGCACGGGTTACAATGATGCTTGTCGTGGACGCAAACATAATAATGGCGGCGTTAATTAAAGATGGGAAGTCGCGAGAGTTGATAATCAGCGGAAGTTTTACCCTTGTACGTCCGGATTACATGACTGAAGAGTTAGATAAATATAAAGAACGCATAGCAGAAAAAGCAGGCTTATCCATAGGCGAGATAGAATTGTTAATCGCTTTACTACTAAAAAGAATTCGCTCAATACCTTATAGCGAGTACAAAGTTAAATTAGCTGAAGCGCGAAACATAATGAAAAACGATGTTAAAGACGTTCCATACGTAGCGTGCTACCTAGCGCTAAAATGCGATGGTATTTGGACAAACGACACGGACTACGACAACACTCCAATCAAAATCTTTAAAACTCATGACCTTCTGCCCCTGCTATAAAAACAATCACACACACAAAAAGAGCAGTGAAATAAATATAGTTTCTATAATTCTGAATGTATAAATCATACTAGTTACCACTATAAATTCAAATACTTAAAAAAATTATTGCTTGAGCTTTCCATCCTTTAACTTCTGGGAGTAAACTCTTTGGGCAAGCTTTTCAACCTCGTCAGTAGCTCCAAACAGTTTATAGGTTTCAATTTGAATATTATCCCCGTTTTTAAGTCTTTCAACACTGCCAACTATCGGCTCTCCTGTCGCGTGAAACCCCTGCCTGAAAAAAACATCAAAACCATTCATTCTTTTAAATCTAGCGTAAGCGTCAACTCTAAAAAGCGTGTACGCGTGGCCTAAGTGAGGACCTCCATTAACATAAGGAATCGGAAATGTGATAAAATATTTAGGCCCTTTGTTCTTTACACTAAAAACATTTTCATTTTCCCATTTACTTTGCCATTTGCTTTCAATATCTTTAAAACCAACACAGTTCATTGCTCTTCATTTTTAATTAACCCTTTTTAACATTTTTGTTTTAAAAAAAAAGCGTTTGATCCATTCCAGTAGAGAGCGTCTGCGCGGCACCCGCCTTCGCAAATATTGAGATAGCGGCAGTTCTTGCAGGGAAGGTCTTTGATTTTGATATTTAAAAAAAAAGGGGGGTTTGGTCAAAAGATTTCTTCTTTTTGTGGGTTAAGCGATGGTTTAGATTTTACGTGTTAAAAAACTTAGGTTTTGATATTGAAGAAAGCTGATTTTGGGGATTCGTTCTTTGAAAGAGAAGCAAGCGACAAAGAAAGAACCTATAAAACAAAACAATATATTCACATCCTTCCCAAAGTTTTTCTAAACCCTCACCCCCCATACTCTCTTTTAAATTGGGGGCGCCGTAAAAAAATGAAAAACATTTAAAAACCAGGAAGAGGATAAAGAAAAACAAGTTTAAAGCCCCGTCGTCTAGCGGCTAAATCAAAAAGAAATTGAGAGGCTGAGGATAACAGGCTCTGGACCTGTGGACAGCGGTTCGAATCCGCTCGGGGCTAAATCAAAAAAAAAGAGTTTGAAAATAGAAAAAATGAACTGGAAAACAATTTGGAAGAAAGTCAAACTTAAACTCGCAGACAGAACTGTAATCTTAATAATAGCGCTTACAGACTTGATACTCTTCGCAACCTTAACTTACATGATTGAAGAACACTACACTTTTTTTAACTCTCTGTACAACACTTTATGCGATTTAACATTCGCGCACTGCGATAATAATTACGGGGTTTTAACAAAAATATCAAGCCTCACCACGATAATAGGAACGTGGGGCGCTCTGGCTTTCATAGCCGGTCAAGCGCTAGAGGCGTTTATGCAAGGTGGTAAAAAAAGAATGGAATCTGAAATAATGAAAATGAAAGATCACTACATAATAGCAGGGTACGGGGCTCTAGGGAAAACCGTAGGCGAGGTATTCCAAAACCAAGGCGTTTCATACGTGGTCATAGACTTAAACCCTAAAATAGTAGAAAAACTAAACGCGCAAGGAGTGAAAGCAATAGAAGGAGACGCGTTAGAGCAAGACGTTCTCAAAAAAGCAGGGGTTGAAAAAGCCAAAGGTATTATCGCGTCACTTGGAACCGACTCCAACAACGTTTTCCTAACCTTAACAGCTAAAGAATTAAACCCTAACATTACAATTTCAACAAGAGCGTTCACAGAAGGCGCGATAAACAAACTACACAGAGCTGGAGCCGAGTTAATAGTAGTCCCTGAAATAATAGGAGGTTTAGAACTAGCAAGAACCCTTTTAAACCTTGAAGAAAGCCACCTGGAAAACTTAATAAGCAAAAGTAAAATAGTCGACAGAAAACAATCTAAAAAAACCATTTTCTAAGAGGGGTAAAGAAATTGCAGTCGCCGGGAGTCGAACCCGGGCATCCAGCTTGGAAGGCTTACCCCCACCCCCTTTTTTGAATAAGAAGAGAGGGTGGTTGGAATCATACCGCTAGACCACGACTGCCTTAAACAAAATTAAACAATTTAAACGCTTTTATTTTTTTCGATGAGAAAAAAAAGTCAACCCCCCTTCGCACTCGCAAACCCCTTTCAATCGTAAAAATTTTTTTAGGGTGGTGGGAAACACTGGAAAAAAGGGGTGCTAAGGTTTTTAAATAAAACGTTTTCAAAAACTATAACCAATGCTTGACTACATACTGGAAAAACTCGGCGTGGAGCCGAACCCCATGCAGAAGAAATTTTTTGAAGAAAAGTTTCACGAAAAGCCAAGAGTGGTTGTAAGCTCGCCTACAGCGTCAGGAAAAACTTTACTAGCTGAAGTGGCGATGATCCAAACTTTTCTTAAAGAAAAGAAAAAATCAGTGTACATCGTACCCCTTAAAGCTCTCGCTGAAGAAAAATTTCAAAGCTTTTCCAAAAAACTAGCTGTTTTCGGCATGACTGTTGGAATAAGCACTGGGGATTACGATTCTAACCCTTTCACAGTTCAAGCTTATGATGTTTTAATAGTAACAAGTGAGAAGATGGACTCGCTTTTAAGACATGGAATTCAAACAAGTCAAATAGGCCTGGCGGTTATTGACGAGATACACTTAATAAATGATGATGAAAGGGGAGCGGTGGTTGAAATAGTGGTCACGAAACTGAAAAGAAACGGGTGTAAAATCCTAGCTTTAAGCGCTACAATACCTAACGGGTTTGAAATAGCAGAGTGGATTAAAGGAGAGTTATTCGAAAGTGATTACAGGCCAACCACACTCTTGAAAACAATTGGTGTTGAAGGCGAGGCGGTCTTCCCTGACGCGACCGTAAAATATGATGATGTTGGAGAGCTCGTAACAAACATTCTACGCTTAAACCCGAAAAATCAAATCCTTGTTTTCGTCTCCTCAAGAAAAAACGCTGAAAACACAGCGCGCAAACTTAACCTTGAAAATTTTCTCACCGAGCAAGAAAAAATAGACTGCGCGGAGTTATCACAAAAATCTCTGAAAACACTATCCACTCCAACCACTCAATGCCGGAAAATAGCAAACGCGCTTAAAAAAGGAGTGGCGTTCCACCACGCCGGGCTTGAAAGAAAAAAACTAAAACTCATAGAACAAGGCTTTAAAGAAAAAAGATGCGTTAAAACAATAATCTGCACTACCACTCTAGCAATGGGAGTTGACTACCCTGCAAGCTGGGTTATAATAAAAGAAATAAAAAGATTCAACGGGTTCAACGCGACTTTCATCCCAGCGTTGGAAGTGTCACAAATGAGCGGCAGGGCTGGGAGACCCTCATACGACAAGGAAGGAAGAGTTATCATCATGTGCTCTGAAAAAGACAAGAGTATAGTAGAATCTAAATACTTAAACGGGGGGGTTGAAAACATATTCTCCAAACTATCGTCTGAAAAAGCTCTTAGAACGCACGTGCTAGCGCTCATAGCTTCAAACGAAGCTAAAAACTTAAACGAGCTTAACAACTTCTTCGAAAACACTTTCTACGCTGTAAACTACGGGGATACAGAAGAAATTAAAAGAAAAATAGAAAACACCACCCGCCTTCTTCAACTATGGGGTTTCATCACAGAAAACTTCAAACCCACCAGGATAGGCAAGCGAGTAAGCGAGCTTTACCTAGACCCTTTAAACGCTAGACAATTCCTAGACTTCGAAGGAGGAGGGGTTTTCGATTACATAACCCTCATAATAAACACTGGTTCAATCCCACTCTTACACGCGAAAAAAGAAAACCTAGAAGAAGCTTGGAGTTTCTTCCCCGACGACCCCTACGCAAGCGAAAAATACAAAACCGCTAGAGCTTTAAACGCTTGGATAAACGAGTACTCAGAAAAATCACTTCTTGACGAGTTCAACCTACCCCCTGGAAACCTCTTCCAAACCACTAGAATAGCAGAATGGCTATTATACTGCCTAGCAGAACTCGCCTTCCTTCAAAACAAAACCAGCATTGTAAAACAAGCGAGAAAAACCGCGCTTAGAATGAAACACGGAGTGAAAGAAGAGTTAATCGAACTCTGCACGATAAAAGGAATTGGAAGAATCAAAGCCAGAAAACTATGGAGCAAAGGCATTAAAACAATAGAACAATACCAAAAAATGAAAACCCAATGAAAACCCGAAAACCCTTTCAAAAAAAAATGGAAGTAACACTTAAAGACTTCTACGGCGCGTTCCAAATAAACGAGCCAATCCTAATAGAACTAATCAAATCCAAACCCATTCAAAGACTTAAACACATTTCACACCAAGGAATGATAAAAACCAAAAACACTAAAATAAAATACTCAAGATACGAACACTCCATAGGAGTCATGCTACTACTCAGAAAACTCGGAGCCAGCGTTGAAGAGCAAACCGCCGGCCTACTCCACGACGTTTCACACACCGCTTTCTCCCACACAACCGACATGCTCTTCGGAAACTACGAAAAACAAAACCTTCAAGACTCCCTCCATAAAAAAACAATAAAAAACAAAACCATAACAACAATACTTAAAAAACACGGTTACAAACCCTCAAGAATATCACAACTGAAACTATTCCCACTACTTGAAAAAGAAGCGCCCAACCTCTGCGCTGACAGACTCGACTACTCACTAAGAGACATGCACCACCTCCACATAAACATAAAACCCTTCATCAAACACCTAACAGTACACAACAACGAAATCATATTCACCTCCCAAAAACAAGCCGAGCGATACGCTAAAAACTACGCGCGACTACAAAACAACCTCTACGCTTCCAAAAAAGAACTAGTGAAAGTAAAAATACTAACAACCGCGCTTCAACAAGCACTCCAACAAAAAATCATAAGCAAAAAAGACATTATCAACGGCGTTGACTCGCAAATAATCAACAAAATAAAAAAATCCAAATTTGAAAACACCAAACAACTACTCAAAAACCTACAAAACGAAAACTACAAAATAAGCCAAGGCGACACGCTCCTCAAAGCCAAATTCAGATACGTAAACCCAAAATTCATCAAAAAAAACTCAATCCAAAAACTAGCAAACGCTAAACCATCATACAAAAAACTAATACAAAAAAACCAAGCTAAAAACGCCAAAGGCTACAAAATAAAAATAACATTCAAAACACCCCCCGCAACCCCCACACAAAAAACACCCAAAAAACAAGTAAAAAACTTTCTTTAAAAAAAAGTCTTTTTTCCAATTTAAAACTCAACAACTTTTTAAAACCCTTTAAAACCCACTCAAACCCCCCAAACCAATCTTCCAAACAAATAACAATCTCCAAACAAAAACAAGAAAATCATAACCCACCAAACACCCAACCCTAACAATCTCCAAACAATAACACTTAAACCTAAAACACTAACTAAATAAAGTGTAGTATCTCCACTACACTTTAGTTTATTATAATACCGCGTTTTCGCTAAAATCTCAGAGGTAAAATTATGCGCTTTTGTGCGCAATTAGGCGCAATTGTGCGCTCCACAACCCTCAAATTGTGCGCAATTGTGCGCTTTTAAAACCCCAACGTTAAAAAAATCACCAGCAAAGAAAACTAGTTTTAAATAAAACTTTATAATCGCTTATCCACCCCCCTCACTCTAATAAACTTACATTAAAAAAATAATAAAAAAATATTAGATTATTCTTTTCAAAAAACTCCAAACACTTCCCAGCATTGGAAGGAGAAACACGCGCAATAAAATCAACAAGAGCGTCGAATTGAAAACCCACTGAACTCCAAAGCGTTTGACCAAGCGCCAAGCATGATTTTTTAAATTTTCTATCATAACAAACAATAATTCTTTTAAGAAAAAAAAGACCAACTAATAATTATTCGTTCCTTAAAGGAAACGAAAAATATAAATATTAGTTTCTTTCAAGGAACTAACGTGGAAATAATTGAGATTTTAAACTCATGGTGGAAAGAAAACCAAATCAGCAGCGAGCTCGCCCTGCCGTATAAAAGAAAGCCATTTCAAAAAATTCTTGAACTTTTCAAATACAGGCAAATCACTGTTTTATCCGGGCTTAGAAGAGTGGGTAAAACCACCCTCATCTACCAAACCATAGAACACTTAATAAAAGAAAAAACAAACCCTAAAAACATACTGTTCTTTTCATTCGATGAAAAAAAAGAAGAAATAACCAACTTGCTTGAAGAGTACTCAAGTTTCACAAACACTGACTGGAAGAAAGAGAAATGCTACATCTTCCTTGACGAAATACAAAAACTTGAAGATTGGAGCAACAAAATAAAAATCATTTACGACAATTTTCCAAACTTGAAGTTTACCATTTCAGGGTCAAACAACCTTCAACTGGAAAGAAAAGCAATCAAAAACCTTGCAGGAAGGCATTTCAACCTTCACGTCAACCCTTTAACTTTTGAAGAATACCTTGAAATGAAAAGAAGCCCTATAAAATTAAACGAGTTAAAAATTTGGGAGAGTGAAATTAAAAAAGAATTCAACAACTACTTGTACAAACCATACCCCGAGCTAGTCAACCATGAAAACCTCAACATAATAAAAACATACATCAAAACGAGCATAATAGATAGAATAGTAAAAGACGATTCAACATTCTTCAAAGGGGTGAATGAAGAGCTTTTACAAACTCTGTTAAATATTTTCTACGAAGAGCCAGGAAGCTACCTAAACTATGACACTCTCTCAAATGACCTGAAGACAAGCAAAAAAACACTGATCCCACACATTGCTTACTTAGAGTCAGCCTACTTGATAAGAAAAGTAAAAAACTACAGTCCAAACACGAGAAAAACATCAAAAAAACTGCAAAGAATCTATCCCTACCACTTCTCGCTCATGTTCGGATGGACTGGAAAACTGAACCTCGAGACGATAGCACACACCTTTTTTAACAGCAATTACTACTGGAGGGAAAAACAAAAAGAAGTTAACATTCTAGACCTTGAAAACAAGCAGGCGATAGAAGTAAAAGAAAGCACTAAAATCACTTCAGCGGATACAAAAAACCTTGAATTCTTCTCAAAAAAATTCAATTTCAAGCCAGTGGTAGTGTACAACGGACGTGAAGAAGAAACAAAAACAGGCGATCTGATAATCAAAAAAACCCCAGCGTGGAAATTATATGTGTTGGCGTAAAACCCACACTCGGTTGGGGTTAAATAGCTGCTATTTTCTTGATTTTCACTTCAATGGCTTGGAACATCGCGTTCGCAGTTTACGAGTCAATAAAAACAACACCCCTAGAATTATCAGAAGCGGCAGCCTATTCGGTTTGAACAACTGGCAAAAGTTTCTCAAACTTTACCTTCCAGCTTCAATACCTAAAACAGTTTACAATGAAATACTTTCTTAAAGTGCAAAGCGCGTATAAAAGATAAGTACATCATAATAACCACAAAACTTATAAATATGTGCATTATAATGAACATAAGATAAAAATGGAAAGGGCGAAGCTTGAAGAATTCAATCATTGGTGGGTCAATGGAAAAGTGGATGCAGAACTAGCGCTGCCTTTCAAAAGAGATGTTTACTCAAATATCATACAACAACTTGACAAAAGATTTATTTTAGCGCTAGTCGGACTAAGAAGAGTGGGAAAAACCACTATAATGTATCAAATCATCCAGAAACTAATAGAAGAAAAAGTAAAGCCGACAAGCATATTATTTTTCTCTTTTGATGAGACCTCAGCAAAATTTGAAGACGTTCTTGAATTATACAAAGAAATTCACAACAAAGACTTCAGGGAAGAAAGAACTTACGTCTTTTTGGATGAAATTCAAAAAAGCGCCAACTGGGAAAATGAAATAAAAAAATACTATGACTTGTACCCTAAACTGAAATTTATCATAAGCGGTTCGCAATCCCTCTTCATAAGAAAAAAAACAAAAGAAACCCTAGCAGGGAGACTCTTCGAATTTGAACTAAACCCTTTCACATTCAGTGAATACCTCAGATTCAAAGGAGTTAAAGAAGACGAATTTAAATATGAAACTAAAATCAAGCCACTATTTATTAAATTCGCGAAAAGAGGCGGTTTCCCTGAAACATTCGCTCTTGAGAATGAAAAGGATTTCAAAAAATACATTCGAGCCGCAGTAGTTGACAACATAATCTATAAAGACATTCCCAAAATGTTTAAAATAGAAGACCCGGAATTTTTAACAATTCTTTTAGAATTAATCTCCACAAACCCGGGAATGCACGTTGACTACCAATCACTAAGCAAACAATTCGAAAAAGACAGAAGAGTAATAAAAAATTACCTATACTATTTAAAAGAAAGTTTTTTGATAACCATACTCGGAAACTACAGAAAAGGCAGCATAACCTCTTTGAGAAAGAAAAAAAGAGCATACCCGACAGACAGCGCGTTAATCTACTTATACAAACCCAAAATAGAATCCGATTTCTTCGGAAGAATAATAGAAACCTTAGCAGTCAACAAAGTCAAAGCCACCTCGTTCTGGAAGAACGGGCATGAAATAGATATAATCAACAATGAACTCCCAATAGAAGTTAAATACCAAGAAAAGATCAACTCAGAAGACTTAAAACCAGTTCTAGAGTTTATGAGAAAATTCAATAAAAAAGAAGGGTTAATAATAACTAAAAACGAGGAAAAAGAACTAAAATTCAAAGAAGGAAACATAAAACTCGCCCCCGCATGGAAGTGGATGCTAAAATAACTCAAGAAATAAAAAATAATTTTAAGTTAAACTTCCGCCTTTTTTTCTTATTCTTAACGACACTCATAAAATTTTTGCAACGTACTTTCCAGGAGGGGGTGTCACTCACAGAAACGCGGTGAAACACGGTTCACCACTCACTGCAATTTTCAAAAAAAACCCGCAGCTCTTAATATTTTAAGAAAAAAAAGCTTTCAATCTCGGAAAACTACACTACCAGCCTAACAATTTCATTATATTTCCTTTGTGAATAAGTATTGCACCGCGTCAGCTTTTAAATCATGTTTAAGTTTTTTCAAAAAATTTAAATCTAGTTTACCGCATTTTATTTCAACCCCCTTGTAATTATTCACTTGATTAACTAGAATAACTTTAAAGCGTTTGATTTTATTCCTAATTTTTTGATTGAACTTGCTTTTTTTGATTTGAATCAAAATAGAAGGTTTGTACCCAAGAGACTTGTAAAACCCGATACTTTCATCATTGGAGCCAAGCTTTACTGCGTTGTATCCTCTTTTCATCGCTTGTTTTTCGAACTCTTCAACTAAACGCTTTCCCAAACCTCTTCCTCTGAATTTCGAATTAACACACAAAACACTTATAACCGCCTCTCCAGTATTCTTTCTCCCACCCCCACCAATAACCCCTACTATTTCACCACCTAAAAAAACTCCAATAAAAAAGTAAGGGTATTTCTTAAATGAGTTATACAAGCGCCTTGGACTTAAAACAGAAGGCCTCTTCTTTTTGAACAAATCTTTTTGTAGCAAAAGTTCAGCTGACTTAAACTCTTTTTTCTTTATTCTCCTTATAGTCAAAGGCGATAAGAATTTCACTTTTTTAAGGTCTTTGAATAACAACATGTTTTCCTCACTTTTTATAGACTTTCCATCCACTCCTTTGTTTACCTCGCCTATGAAATTTTCATACCTAAAACTTATTTAAGATTTAAACCCAACAAAAACATTAGAATAAAACTTTTTAGAAGGTGGCTTAAACTTATAGTTATAAAAAGTAGCGACTTTAAAATTTTCACTTCGCATCATTGATTTTATTTCACTCTCAGTAAAAAGGCCTAGCTTGTGAAAATCTCCTCTCACTGAAATGATTTTAGAGTTATCATCAATCAAGTAATCAAAAAACTCTTCAATAGTATTCTTTTTAATTTTCGTTTCCACATGCTTAAAACCGAATGATTTTTTATCCTTAAAGAAAAAGTTGAACTCATTTTTAGAAGAGTGTTGTTTTGACATAAAACGCATAATTAAATTTTTTGTGTTGAGATCAAAAATGAAAACCCCTCCTTTTCTCAAGTGATTATACACGCCCTTTAACGTTTTTCTAAAATCACGCTTGTTAGTGTTATACCCTATTGAATTAAATAATAAAATAACCGCGTCATATTGCTTGGAAACAATCGAATCTAAACTCCTCATGTCTCCTTTAATGAAAATTCCATTTCTCACTTTTTTCCTAGCGATTTTAAGCATCTCCTCGCTTAAATCCACTCCAGTAACATCAAACCCCCTCAAACTTAACAATTTATCATGACTTCCAGTCCCACAACCAACATCAAGAATATTCCTCACTTTAATTTTATATTTTTTAAATATTTGAAGAATGAAATCAACTTCCATTTTATAATTCTTGATATGATAAAACTTATCATAATAATTAGCTAACTGCTTGTATAATATCATTTTTTTGCTATTCTGAATAAATAATTTAATTTTTTTCAAAAAACCCCTGCCCTCTTAAATTTTTTCATAAAACACTCAACATTTTAAACGCTAGGTTGTTTATATGAATAACTTATTTATATTTTTAACCCAGTTTTTTTTACCTCTAATTTTTTCAATTAATTTTTTAGGAGTTTTAGCTTTAGGATTTAATTGTTTAAAATCCAACCATAATATTTTAAGGACAAAAATTAATCTCTCACTAGAATCTTTTGGAAACCGGTTTTTCTCATTTAATTTTCTAAGCAGTAAGCCATTCAATTTTTTAATATCATTTTGACCTAAAACTTTACTTCCTTCTACAACCCATTGTTTCAAGGGAGTTTCACTAAAAATATAATTATTAAAAACATCAAATTTAAAAATTGCTGATTTGTTAAACATTGAAATTATTCTAATTTGCGGCAATCCTGGAATTGAAAAATCATAAAAAATAAAATTATTATCTTTGAAATTATAAGGACCGTGAACTTCTTCAACTAAAGTGTGTTGAGCACCGTATTTTTTCTCAGCGACAGCCCATAATAAAACTTGTAGTGTTGTTTTTGTCGGCTTTTCGCGTGTAATATTTTCTAAAAAAAAATTAACCTCATTTTCAGGCATTCTCAAATATCCTTTCTTGCAAAAAGGATCACTGGTTTTAAGCATTATTAAACTAATAAGTTTTTTTGCAAAAACCCTTCTCTTTTTTTTGCTCCAGTTATCCATACCTCGCATGGAAGCCTCTAAAATTTTCCACAATGTTGCAGTGTTAGCTTTGAAACTCTTTCTTTTTGTTTTTTTAAGGAATTTATAAACATCTTCAGCAAAGTAGTGCATATACTCTTTTGTGTTCACTCCTGTAAAAGTCAAGTTTATTTTACTCCCCGCTCTTTTCATGGCTTTTATTAAAGCATTAGATATTTCTCTGTAAATATCATTTTTTGAATATTTTTCCATTCTCACCATCTATTAAAACTTTATCTCCTGTTTTTAAATTAATGTTTTTAACTCCAGTGATACATGGAATTCCACACTCTCTTGCAATAATAGCCGCGTGAGCTGTCACACCGCCATGCATTGCTATAACACCCTTGCTTTTCATTATAGCCACAGCTAGCAAAGCATGATCAAATGTGATTAGAATCACATCATTTTTTGTCACGTCTTTTATTTGATCAGTAGATTTTACAACTCTGACAAAACCTTCAGCAATTCCTTTGGAAGCGGGAATACCTTGAGCGATAAACTTCATTATTTAAAACCCTTTCAACTCAACTTCAGGATTAAAACAAGTATAAAACAAGGGGCACCCCCCGTAACATTGATAATTATACTTACAACTAATACAATTAGTTGAAACGACACTTATTAATCTTTTCTCTAAATAAAGATTTGAAACATAAATCTTTAACTACCCACTTCTTTTTTTCAGTACAACCACGAAAGCGTGAGCGTCCAAATACACTCTTTTTTTCAACGCGTCTATTCTTCGCTCCCCCCAAACCGCTTCGCCTGTTTTTCAAAAGGGTAACACTCATACTTGAAAATCCTTTTTTTTCAATTAAAAAATTCAAGTTTTAAACGAGTATTTAAAACTTAACACCACCCGCCTCTCATTGCCAATGTGGAAAAAAAAAGCGGCGGGGGGAAAGCGCTTTCACCCCCCCCATCTTCCCAACGATTGAAATCCACCTTTCTTGTTTTTCCTCGCCATTTCAACTGCTTTACGCATCAAAACTCACAGCCGGTAAGGTTAAAAAACTTAATAGCTTAAAATTTCAAATAGTAAAACTTTAAGAGTTTAAAAACATTTTAAAACAAAACGTTACAATTGAAAACATAAAAGGGAGTGATTTGTTGAATTGGGAGCTAGACCTAGAAAATGGAAGAAGAAAGGGCATATGCGTTGGAAGTGGATTAGAAAGAGAAGGAGAAGAATGAAGAGAAAAACTAAGAGAAGAGCGGGAGAGCTTTAAAACATTCTTCTAACCACGTACCTTCCTCTTTTTTCAATTTCGCTCATTTTACTTAGAATGTTTAAACCGTTTTTTTTATTTTTCACGTAAGCTTCAGCGAATGTTTTAAAACCTGCGAGGCTAACACTTTTTTTGAAAAGCAGTAAGTCCGTGGCTTGCTCTTCAATTAAACTTGAAAAATCACTTAAACCAAAATCTATAACATAAACCTTATTTTTTGAAATTATGAGGTTAGAAGTGGTGAAATCACCATGCACGACCCCCTGCTCGTGTATTAACGCTAACTGTTCCCCTGCTTTTCTGAAAAAATTTTTTTCAAGTTTACAATTCCTAGCGAGCCCGCCTTTAATGAAAGTAAAGTAAACTGAAAACTCGCTAGCGTCGCAAAACTTCAACTCTGGACAGTTAACCCCGGCTGTGAATAATTTTGAAAGTATTCTAGCTTCTTTTTTAGTTCTCTCTTTTCTTATTTTCTCGTCTAAACTTGCCACTCTATAATTTTTTTTAATTCTTTTTTTAACGAGGACCTCCTCTCCTAAGAGCGTGGTTTTGTAAATTTTAGCTTCAGCTCCTTCTCCTGTTAGTTTCACTTGTAATTTCAAACCTCTTTAACGAGACCTTCTCTTTTAAGCTGTGACATTATCTCAGAAAATGAAACCGGTCCTTGCCTTATGAGAACTGGAGGGTTTTTTCTCACGTCAACCATTGTTGAAGGGATGATAGGAGGTAGGTTACCCGCGACTACTATCATGTCAACCTTACCTGAAAAATTTTTAATAAGCGCGTCCGCATTGTAAATCGGGTCTTCACCTGAAGTGTTAGCGCTTGTAGCTGTTAAAGCCACTTCACTTTCTTGAGAAACATACCTCGCGAAAGGGTGGCCTGCGATTCTTATCGCAACCCCGTCTATTGAAAGAACGTCTGGTGTTGTTTCTTTTTTTTCTAAAACTATTGTGACCGGGCCTGGCATGAAGTTTCTTACTATACTCTCCCCGATTTCATTTAAAACAGCGTACTCTCTAATCATTCTAACATCCGCTGCGACAACCGGCACTGGCTTGTCTTTCGGTCTTTCCTTGATCTTGAAAAGTTTTTCAACGGCTTGCTTGTTACTCGCGTTAACCGCTAGCGCGTAACACGTTTCGCTAGGCATTGCCACGACACCGCCTTTTTTAATTATTTGCGCTGCATCATCAACTTGTTTAGAAAGCTTGTCCCTGTCTTTTAGGTCCAACTGCACTATCTTAGTTTTCATTCAACCATCGCCTCCTTTGGAAAAAAAAAGCTCCCCCTCTTTGTTTTGAGAGTAAAACTTTTTTTTGATAAGAATTTTAATAAAAGAAAAATTTTAAAACACTTTCCTTTTAAAAAAGTTTTAAAGGGTTAAGCGAAGAACAAGTTAAAAATTTTAACCCCCCCGCCGTTACAATAATCTTCAAGTAAAACTGCTATCTGGTTATTCTGGTTAAACTTGAAAGCGCTCGTGTTACTTAAAGCCACTGGCGGGATGCACCACCCGTCGCTTAAATTACAACCGATACAAGTTCTGTACAAGCTTTGATTTATAACCCCGCTAGTCCCGCCCATGTAAACCAACTGGTTGTTAACATAAAAATAGAAGTTATCATTAACACAAATATAATTAGGTTCGAGAACGCCTGAATTATTATAAACACCCTCCCCTCCCAGGTAAAGAGTGTGATTTGAGAAAATCGAGCTAACGTAAACCTTGGAGAAAAGCCACCCGTGCGCTAAGTACGGAATGTCATTCTCTTGAACAAGAGTCTGGTTACAATAAGTTGAGTTAAAACCATTACCTGTTAAAACGCTCGTGTTACTACACCCTGGCGGTATGCTCCAGATTAAGTAAGTGTTGTTCGAGTTAACTATTGAAAAATTATTGGAAAAAACCGGGGGGGCGGCCGGGCAAACTCCTTGAAAAGAGCCTATAGGCTCGTTATTCTCTTCAGTTAGGTAACTCCAACTAGAACCATTCGAGTAATTAGTGCTATACCAAGGGAGTTGAATGAAAGTCGCGTGCATGTCTTCGTAAACCCCGTTTAAAACCCCGTTGTCTGAAAGTTGAACCCCGCTAGCGTTATAATCAACTTCTAAACTTGCAGTGTAGCAACCACCGTTAACCTGCTGGCAGTTAGAACTTAAATTACCTCCAAGTGTTATAATCGTTAAATTAGCTGTTGAAATGCTGAGATTCGATGGAATTGAAGCGCTGCCGCATAAAACCCCTTGCATGTAAAGCTTAACTCTCGTGATATTCACAGCGAAGTTTGTTTTTGATTGTAACACGACATAAAACTGGTTAGGGTTGTTTGAGTTGGAACCTGTGAGAATAAAATCAAGAATTTTAAACTGGGAAAACCCGGTGGCTAGCTTTTGGTTTGAAGAACACCACTTCACAGGGTAGGCAGTGTAAACTATTATTGAAACAATCACAACCACTGCTAAAACGAAAGCGTAAAGAACTAGATTCTCTGTCGCAGCTTGACTTCTCATTTAAAAATTCACTTGAAAATAAAATCTGTTTTTGAAGTGTTTGAATTTAAATCTAAAACCCTGAGGTAGGTTGGAAGTGAAACGTAAAAACTTGAAGTGTTGAAAGAGAAAGTGGTGTTTGATAAAACCAAACCGCAAGTGTTATTGTTATTATCAAGCATTCTCATTTGAAGTAAAGGCGCGTTAGCTATATTACCGCCTAAAGTGAACTTAAACTTACAAACGCTTGACTGGAGAATAGCGATTTGAAGCGTGGCCGCGTTTCCTGAAAGACTCGTTGAGTTGAAAGGGCAGGGAACGGTTCCAGGTAAGCTATTCGGGCAGGAGTAAGTGTGCCCTTGATTATCAGTTATGCTTAAAGTGAAGTTAATACAAGGAGGCCCGCCAGCGCAGTTATCCGGTTGCGGGTTCCAACTAAACTCGTTAGACCCGTCAGAGTTAACGCCCGTGCAGTTACTAGCGTTTTGAGGGTTACACTGAAAAGTTTGGTTAATAATATAATTCAAGTGAATTGAAAAATTGTTACAAGTTGAAGCGTTTGGACAGTAAACTAGTTGTTGAGTTTTACCCCAATTGTTTGAAGGGTAAGTGTAGTTAATATTGAAAGGTAGGATTTGAAAAGGCGGGTTTAAACCTGTGATTGGAACAACTTGCATTGAAGGGTTTAAAAAAGAAATGTTCAAATCGCTAGGAGTTGAAAAATTAATAAAATTTTGAAACGCTTGAAGAGAAGAGGAAATATTAATTGTAGGTGGGAGGACGTCTGAAATGGTGAGGTTACCCTGGTTTTTAGTGATGTTCACTTGCACCACGCTTGGAATATTCTCGGCAATGTTTGAAAACACGTTAACCAGTCTTTTGTTGATTTCTTGCGGTGTGATAATTGAAGAGCCTGAACGCGCTAGCGAGGCTACGAGTTCGAAAAGGAAGAGAAAAAGCATGAAAGTCAGTAAAGTGAAAACAACGCCTTTCAAGCGAAACCACCATTATCAAACCATGTTTGAATCGTCACAATCTCAAAATAACTATTCTGCCAAGAGCTTCCAGGGTAGGCGAAAACTCTTTGAGCCACTGAAACTTTATTACTGGTAGTGCTTAAAACTTGCTGGCCGAAAAGCCTGTTATTTAAAGTGAAGTTATCACAGTTGCTGTCACTGCAAGAGTAAACATCAACTTCAACCCTCCCGTCAACATTCGGGGGTAGAAGTTGTTTTAACTGAATGTCAAGGTAAGGCTTAGCTTGAAAAGCAGTCATATTTAAAACAGTTGAGAAAGTCCCGTCAGCGTCCATAACCGCTAAGCTAGACTGAGCTGTTCTGAACAAGTAGTACTCGTTGAATTGTTGAAGTGAAGGAGTTGAAACGCTTATAAGCGCTGCAAAACTTAAAGCCACTCCAACCGCGATGAGCGCGTCAATTGAAAAGAAAAAACCTTTCAAGGCCACACCACCAGTTTAACTGTTGAAATATTAGAATCCCATAAGACGCTCTCACTTAAATATGTTATACTTGAAGTTTTAGGGGCGGGCCCGCAGGAAGCATTTTCAAACTGGCTCGAGATTTGAAATTGAAAGTCATAATTTTCGAGTCCGATTAAACTTCGAGTTGAATCGTAAGAAGAATTGCAAATTGAAAGAAAAGCTTGAAGTTTTGAATCTGAAATCACGTTAGGAGTTAAAACAATCCCAATACTTGAAGCATTCGAAGAGTTTAACTCCCAGTTTAATGGAATTCCAGGCGTTTCAAGAAGCCGGTCTAAAGCTAGGTTCGCAGCGCTAGCTTGACTGAAAGGATTTGAAGCGCTCACCCCACTCCACTCAACTTGAAAAAAAATAAATATAACCGTGAAAATTATAAAGCCTATTATAAAATCAGAAGAGATGACCTGCCCTTTTAAAAAAATTTTAGTCAACAACCACCACCCCGTTAAAACTTGAAATGAAATGAACTCCTGAACTTAAATTAAAAGGAGGTTGAGTTAAAACTCCTGAAGAGTTCAACTCTACCACTCCTGTTAAAGGGTACGCGGCGGTTGAACCACCCGCTGTGACGACAAGCAAACCCGGCGCAACTGAAACGTTTACAACGTCACTTCCAACCACGCTGGGAATTGAAAAAGAAGCGTTGTAACCATTAGTAATCAACGCTAAGTTGAAGTACGTGAAAACCTCCCCTCCAATCATTCTCGCGTTATAAGAACTTTGAATAGCCACTCCTTGCTGTTCTAAATAATAAAAATATAATTGTATAGATAAAACTATTAATAACACTAAAGCAACGATACCTGCGAATTCAACTGAAACTTGACTTTTCAATTCCCCTTCAATCACCCAACTTTAAAAAAAAACCTTTTTTTTTAAAACCATTAAACTTTTAAGAAAGCAGTGCTTTAAAAAACTGTCTCCCACTCAAACTTTTTCAGCTAACCGATAATTTTTTTTTAAAACCCCCCTCTTGCTTTCAAAAAAAAAATGGTTTAATCGCGTTTTTTTTTCAAAGCGTAAGCCCTTTTTTCTCTAATTTTTTTTGTTTTAGCCTACGTAAAAACTTTTTGAAGCGTAAACATTAACAGTGAAAGTTTTAGTGTTAACGTTTAAAACATGCTCTCCAATGTTGAGAGTCGTCGCGTTCACAATAGCTTGGTAGTACCCGTTGCCAGCGCTGGTGAAAGGCAGGGGGGTGGAGTCAACCGCGACGCTTAAATTCGAACTCGTCAAGCCAGTCATGCCCTCTCCGTTTAAATTCAGAATGAAAACCGTTACGTTGAAAACATCTGAAGGTGAGTAGTGAATTTTATTTGGGTTGAAACTTAAACTAGCTTTCCAAGGGTCGGTGTTCCAAGTTTGAACCATGAAAGGCTGGTAAACATTAACACAAGTTTGAGCGTTAACCCACCAGTCGCCGCTTGAAGCATTTGAAGGAAGTAAGTAGTAACCTTGGTAAACGTTATTAGTTGTTGAAACGCTTAACTGTTGCATTGTAACGTTTAAGTTATTCAAAATTGAAATGTTTAAATTCGAGTTGATAGGCTGGTTTTGAGAGTTATAAGTGTTGATTTGATAGTAAACAGTCCCGCAATTCCTGTAACTGCTTTGATCAGTTGAAACCACTGGGTTGTGAACAGTGAAAATCTCACTGTTTTTCAAAATCATGTAAGGAAATTGAAAACAAGTAACATTCCACGAGTAACCGCCATTGTTTGAAAAACTCCGGTTGACAGTGTAAAGTTGAATAGTTGAGTTAAAACTCATGTTGAAAAACTGTGAGTCGTTAAAAACGGCTATACAACTCGCGTTGTTCAACGAAACCCCTGAATTGTTAGTGTAATTAGCGTAAAACGTCGAGTTGTTATTAACGTACAATCCAACCCTCTGAGTGGAATTGCTGAAATCCTCTTGAGTCCAAATCGAAAGATTCGCCGGGATTGGAATGTAAACAATAAAATAAGTTTGGGAAGTGTTGAAATTGTTAAGCGCGTTGCCAGCGAAGTACGTGACGTTGTAAACCCCTGCTTGCAGTGTTTGATTAAAACCGTAAACATAACTCCCGTTAAAACCAGTAACACTTAAACTGATTTGTTTGTACCAATTATTCCACGTTGACTGAAGAGTAGAGGTTTGAATGTCCCCTGAATTCCACTGCAAGTAATTTCCAGAGCCGTAATTAATAGCGCTGATATAAAAACCGCTTGAACTCGTCCAAGCGTAACCCACAAGATCGCCCGCCTTAACTGGAATGTTAGCTGAAAAATTATTGAAACCCACGCTCGCTGTTTGATACGCCGTGCCTCCAACGTAATCATAATTACCCCCGTCTCTCCTGAAAATTCTTAACGCGACGTTACCTCCTGAAGCAGCGTAAACCTGCCATGACGTTAAAGTGGTTGTTTCATTAATAGGGTGTACGAGGTCAATCGCAGTATATGTTCCAGAACCGCCTCCGAAGGTGCTGTTCCCAGCGACGGCCGGGTTCCCGCCAACCACTCCCTGCAAGGGAGTCATTGAAGCGTTAACACTAGTCCCGTTAGGGAAAGTCGTTTGAGCGTTCATAGTTGTAATGTAATTGTCAGAGTCGTTCGCGACAGCAGAGTAGTTAACAGTTTGATTCTGCTGGTAGTAAGAACCAGGAGTGGGGAGAACGTAAGAAACATTAGGAATAGTGTTAACAGTGTAATTAGCATACATCGAGTACTGCGCTTGATAAAAAGCAGGGCTTGGGAAAGTGGAAGGCCAAGTGCCAAAATTAACCGTTACTTGCGAGTAAGCAAGCTGGTTGTAATCGCTCGCATCATAAACAAGATTATTTTTATTCGCGTTGGGAGTGTTCGTGTTGTAAACAATCCAGTAATAGCCAGGGGAAAGTTGGGTTCTTGGGATTTGAAAAACATTCCAACCGTTGACAGGCGAAACCGACGTTGAGTTCACAATAAGATTTTGAGGCGTTCCAGCGTTGTCAGAGTAAAGCGCTACTTGCGCCACGTAAGGATTTTGAACGTTTGTAATATAAACAGTGATGTTAGAAACATTAGCGGTTTCAGAAAGGTAAAACCTGCTCCCGTCAAGCTGGTTATTATCATAAGAGTCAGTAGTCCCTCCAACGTTCGGATAGCCGAAAATCCACGCGCGCGAAACGGCGACAAGCAAAACAAGGAAAAACAAAACTATTTTTTTGTTCATTTTAACAATTCACCACGTTGAAACTCGCCGTTCTCTGAACGTTCGCATTTGAATCATTAACAATAACCGTGTAACTGCCAGCGGTTAAACTGCTCGCCGCGATGGTTGTTTGAAAACCGCCTGTAGAGTTAGTGAGGATTGCAATTGGAAAACCTGGAATGTTACCAGAAGAGTTTTGAACAGTTAAGTTTAAAGAATAGTTAACAGGCCAGTCCACGCTCGTCACGATGATATTGCTCATCGGGTTGAAAGCGTATTTAGGGATAGTGTAACCACTATCTTTGAATGTTGAGATTACAATGTTTGTAGCGTTACAGGTCACTCCAGAAGGGCAGGTTTGGCAAATATTACAAGTGGTGTTCGCCACCACTATTATAATATTCACGGTTCTCACGTCCCCGTTACTCGCGTTAGCCACTATACTTCCAGTGTAAGTGCCGTAAGCTGCTGGTGTTATGTTCACGTTTAAAACCACGTTTCTGCTCGTCTCAGGGTTTAAATTGAAAAGAGAGTCTGAAGGGTCGTTAAAACTAACTAAAACCCCGGTTGAGTAAGGCCAGTTAAGCGTTGACTGAACGGTTAAAGGGTAAGCTTGATCAAGATTAGTGTAAACAATTGTTTCAGAAAGAGTGGTGCTAGTGTTGACAGGTTGAGTGTTAACACTAACCAGAAGAGGGTTAACGTCTAAACCCGTGCCCCCGCTAATATAAACATAACCATTCCTAGCTGAAACGGTTAAATAGTAAACCCCGCTTGAAGCAGGCAGGCTGCCGAGTAATTTCTGTTCAGCGAACCCGAGCACGTCCTTACCCCCGCTAACATCCAAGTGAATGTTAAGCAGAGTGTTATTCAAAAAACTCTTGTTAGCGTCATAACTGTTAGGAAGGATTATTTGAACTTGCGTGGTAGCTCCAGGCCCTTGAGCTGAAACAAAGTTAGCCGCGTCAACAATCCTGCTCGCCGCGGTTTGCGCTTGAGCAACGTCACCATTCACAATTATATTCAAGTAAGCGTAGTAAGCTATTGGAAGGATAACAATCAAAACTATCGCGAGAAGCGCTAGATACTCGATTCCAACCTGTGCTTTCTTTTTCTCAACTTGCATTGGTAAAATTTTAAAGTGAAAACACTTTAAAAACTTATTGAACAAAATAATAAAAGAAAAATGGAATTAATATTTGACGGTAGTTTTAAAGTTAGAGAGCCGGAGTCAATTCAAAATTTACAGAAGACCAGTATAGGCGTTTTAAAAGGAAGACAGTTAGAGTTAACTCCTGAGGAAGCGCTTTACTTAATGGATGTTCGAAACGCTGACTGTTATCGTGATAATAAAAAACTAAGTTTTAACGAGGTGGCTGGTTTTTTCAGTAAGAAAAAAAAATTTCTAGCGAGGTACTTTTCATACAAAGACTGGAAGGATAAAGGACTTGTGATAAAGCAAATTCAAACTCGCGAGAATTTTAAGAAAAGCCAGTTAATCAAGTACCCTTCTCATGAGTTCACGTTACCTAAAATAAACTTTAAAGCTCTTTACTTCCCTGATGATTTAGTAAGCGTGGTTGAAGATGAAAGTTCAATCGAACTTTACGAAAAATACTGGTTCGGCCAGTGGGGCACGTATAAAGCCAAACAACACGGCAGGCTTTTAAAACTCGACGCTTACGAAACAATCTTCCTGTCTAAACACGCTGGCTTGAAAACAAGTGAAAAACCTGAAAAAATAATCAAAGAAGCGCTTAAAAGAAGAAAAGATTTCATAGACTTGTACAACGTGTATGAAGATTTAAGGTTAAGAGGTTTTATCCTGAAAACCGGTTTTAAATTCGGCACTCACTTCAGACTTTACTTCCCTGGAGCTAACCCTAACCTTCAAGGAGAACAGTGGGTGCACTCAAGGCACGTTATGCACGTGTTCCCCCGGCGAACCTCTCTATTAATCTCAGAGTGGGCTAGAGCGATAAGAGTCGCGCATGGAGTTAGAAAAACTTTCATCCTAGCAATACCTGGAAACAAAAACAAAAAAACAACCAAGCTAGACTTTCTACTTTACTATAGAAAAAACGGGGGCGTGGAAACCCCTCCTCAAGACAAGCCACGCTACGCTATGCTAGCCCTCAGTGAAGAAGAACGTTTAAACGGGGAGGAACTCGCTAAAAGCATAAACGCTTCAAAAAACTTAGGGCTTGACTTAATCCTCTCCATTTGCGATAGAGAGACAAGCATAACCTATTACAGGGTTAAAAGAATTGAACTGCCGAAAAGCAAGTATGAGTATTACGAGATAGAGTGGATTCAACCATGAAACCACCCCCTCCTTTTTAATGGAGAATTCAATGAAAAAGAATTAAAACTTTTAACTTGTTATACTAACCCACAGTTTTTTTTAAAATTTTTTAAAAAAGAGGTTTTTTTAAAATGAAAAGAACACACACGTGCGGAGATTTAACCGAGAAAAACATAGGAGAGGTTGTAACACTACAAGGTTGGGTTGACACTATAAGAGACCACGGGTCTCTAACCTTCATTGACTTAAGAGACCGGTACGGGGAAACTCAAATCGTTTTAAGAAAAAACTCTGAGTTTTTTGAAAAAGCGAAAGAAATCGGGAAAGAGTTTGTCATTCAAGTGGAAGGTGAAGTGCAGAAAAGAAAACCAGGAACTGAAAATGATAAACTATCAACAGGACGGGTTGAAATACTCGCAAAAAAGTTAGAAGTGCTGTCGAAAAGCGACTCGCTTCCAATCGATTTGAAAGATGAGAACGCTTCAGGAGACGAGGTGAGGTTAAAATACCGTTATCTTGACCTTAGAAGAAAAAAACTTCAGCAAAACCTAATCTTAAGACACAAGTTATTAATGGAAGCGAGAAAATTCTTTGATGAGAACGGTTTCATAGAAGTTGAAACGCCTCTTTTAGCTAAAAGCACTCCTGAAGGTTCGAGAGACTTTCTAGTTCCAAGCAGGATAAATAAAGGAAAATTCTACGCTTTACCTCAATCCCCTCAATTGTTTAAACAAATGCTTATGGTCGGCGGGATGGATAAGTATTTTCAAATAGCGAGGTGCATTAGAGACGAGGATTTAAGAGCTGACAGGCAGTTCGAGTTCACTCAAATAGACATTGAAATGAGCTTCCCAGAACAAGAGGACGTGCAAAACGTAACCGAAGGCGTTTTAAAAAGAATGCTTGCGGTTGTCGGTAAGAAACTGGAAACCCCTCTTAAAAGAATGGATTACTCAGAAGCAATGGAAAAATACGGGTCGGACAAGCCTGACCTTCGCTTCGGTTTAGAGTTCATCGATTTAAGCTCTGTCTTCAAGGAAAGCAGTTTTGAAGTTTTCAAAGGGAAAACCGTGAAAGCGATTAAAGTTTCCAAACCCGGTTTTTCTAAAAAAGATTTAAGCGATTTTGAAGAAACAGCTAAAACGTACAAAGCGAAAGGCTTGGTCACAGCGACAATTTCAAAAGACTTCGAGTCTAACATTTCTAAACACTTAACAGAAAAAGAGAAAAACGAGGTAATTAAAAAATGCGGGGCTGTTGAAGGAGACATGATTTTCATGATCGGCGGGGAGTGGAAAACAGTGGTAACCGCTCTCGGCAAGGTCAGACTTAAAATCGGTGAAAAATTAGGCTTGCAAAAAGGGGATTCCTTCCTATGGATTGTTAACTTCCCGTTATTCGCGTGGAGTGATGAAGAGCAGAAAATCGTCGCCGAGCACCACCCGTTCACAAGCCCTAGAAAAGAGGATTTAAAACTTTTAGACTCCGATCCTTTGAAAGTGAAAGCCCTCGCTTATGATATTGTTTGGAATGGAGAAGAGATAGGAGGGGGTAGCATTAGAATTCATGACATTGAACTTCAAGAGAAAATATTCAAGATACTCGGCCTTTCTAAAGAGCAGGCGATGGAAAAATTCGGTTTCATGCTAACCGCTTTCAAGTACGGCCCGCCACCTCACGGGGGTTTAGCTCTAGGCTTTGACAGAATCGTGATGAACTTAACGAATGCGAAAGACATTAGAGACGTGATAGCATTCCCTAAAGACAAAGCGGGCGTTTCACCAATGGACGGCGCTCCAAGCGAAGTGGATGAAAAACAATTAAAAGAACTAGGCATTAAAATCGAAAAAGAAGTTTAAACCTCAAGTACGAACGCTTAAGCGAAAAAAAACCGTTTCTTGTTTTTATCTTTCTAAGTGAGCGTGAAACCCCGCCCACTTTAACAGTGGGGACGCGCGGGTGCTAACTCACCTGGCAAGCAAAAGAGAGTTTGAAACCACCGTGACAGAGCTTAAACTCATCGCGACAGCCGCTAGCACTGGGAGAAAATTATAAATGCTTACAGTGAAAAAAGGAATCAACGCTCCGGCTGCAATTGGAATCAGCACCACGTTATAACCAAAAGCCCAGAACAAGTTCTGTTTAATCTTGCTCATAGTTCGCTTGCCAAGATTCAATGCAGTGACTGCATCGCTAATATTGTTTTTAATTAAAATCACGCCCCCAGCCTGTATTGCAACGTCAGCGCCCGCCCCGATTGCAATTCCAAGATCGGCTTTCGTGAGAGCTGGAGCGTCGTTAACCCCGTCGCCTATCATCGCCACCACCCTCCCAGCTTTCTGCAACTCTTCGATTTTTTTCATTTTATCTTCAGGCTTAGCCCGAGCAATGACATTTTTTATTCCCAATTCTCTTGCCACCGCGCTTGCCACTCTCTCATTATCCCCTGTTATAAGCCACACCTCCCTGCCATTTTTTTGCAACTCTTCTATTGCTTCCTTACTGCCATCCTTCAAAACATCAGCAAGCAAAATCAAACCAGCAATCTTATCACCCACTCCTACAATTAAAACAGTGTTCCCCTCTAGTTCAAAATTTTCAACAAGGTTTTCCACTCCACTTAACTGTTTTTTATTGAACAAGTCTCGGTTTCCAACAATTATTTTACTTCCTTTCTTATCCACAACCATAACCCCGCTGCCTTGCTTGTACTCAAACTTTTCAGGAAATTCAACCTTTATTTTTTCCCTGTTTGCTTTCTCCACAATCGCTTTTCCAATAACATGCTCTGAATTAACCTCGGCGATTGAAGCAAGCCTCAAAACCTCTTTTTCGCTAAAACCAGAAAGCGCTTTCACTCCAGTTATTTCAGGCTTTCCTTTCGTGAGAGTGCCCGTCTTATCAAGAACTATCGTGTCAACCCTGCTTGCCACTTGCAGGCTTTCACCGCTTTTAACAAGTATTCCATTCTTCGCCGCCCTGCCTGACGAGACAAGCAAAGCCGCTGGAGTGGCAATGCCGAGAGCGCAAGGACAAGCAATAATCAAAACGCTTACAAAAACAAGAAGCGCCACGCTAAAACTAACCCCCCAGAGAAAATACCATGAAACTGAAGACAAAACCCCGATTAAAACCACCACCGGAACAAAATAAGATGCAATCTTATCAGCAAGCTTTTGAATTGGGACTTTGCTTGAAGCTGCCTCTCGCACTATTTTTATAATCTGAGATAAGGTAGTGTCCTCTCCAACCCTCGCCGCTTTTATTTTAAGCGAGCCTGTCAGGTTTATGGTTCCACCTGTAACCTTATCCCCCTTTCTTCTTGTCACCGGCATGCTCTCTCCAGTTATCATGGACTCGTCAACCGAGCTGTCACCCTCCACCACCACAGAGTCCGTTGGAATCTTCTCACCTGGTTTGACAAGAAGCAAATCGCCTTTTTTAATCTCTTCAATAGGCTTGTCGCTAACCTTAGTTCCTTTCAACACGTGAGCTGTTTTAGGCTGCAACTCCAATAGAGCTGAAACCGCGCTTGAAGCTCTAGACTCTGCAATCCTCTCCATGTAAGTGCCGGTTAGAATGAGCGATATGATTATCGCCGAAGTGTCAAAGTAAACTCCTCCTGCTGGAAAAGCGGTTGGAATAAGTGTAACAATCGCGCTGTAACCCCACGCGGCGGTGCTTCCTATCGCTATAAGTGTGTCCATGTTCGCCGACTTGTTTTTAATAGCGTCGGCAGTGCCAGCGTAGAAGCGCTGACCGGCATAAAATTGAACAACGCTCGCCAAAATCAGCATAACATAATTAGAATATGAAACGCTGGCCAAGTAAGTTAAAATTATCACAATCAAAGTTAAAGGCCACGCTACAAACAACGCTTTTTTCAACGCTTGCATCTCCCTTTCAGGCCTTTCAAACTGAAGCTTGCAATTAGCACTGCAAAAATAATACTTCTTACCCCCTCTTTCAGCGGTCAGCGTTGAACCCGCCTCATTCACATACATTCCACACACAGGGTCAGTTGCCATATCACTGCCTTTTTAAATTATATTCAAACTTTTAATCTTAATTTTCACTTCACGTACTTTCGAGGGTTTTTATCAAAAGTCTTCCTACACTCTTCAGAGCAGAAGTAGAATTCTTTTCCTTTGTAAACTGTTTTCTTTGAATTCTTCTCATCCACGTTCATACCGCAAACAACATCTCTTGCCATCCAACACCACCCTTTTTAATTTTTTTTTGAAAATCTTATTTAAAAAACTTTGTAATTAACCATTTATAAAATACCGCGTTAAAACCATTTTTTTTTCCAACGGTTTTTGACATAACGTTTTAAAAATTTTGAAGGTTTTAACACTCGAGAGTGAGTTTAACAGTGGAAGAAGTTGAAATCAACGGGAAACACTATCTCTTAGAAATGTTTTTATCTAAAAACAGAAACGCGACGGCTCGCGTGAAACAAAATAAGATAATAATAAAAATCCCGAACAAGTGGCCTGAAACCGAAAAATCAAAAGCATTCCAAAAACTCAAGGAGAGAATGTTCAAAGCAATCGAGAAAAACCCTTCCAAGTTTGAACAACCTGAAATAATCTTCAATGACGGGCAGCAATTCACTCTATTAGGAGTTGTTTTCAACGTTAGCGTTCAAAACCGGAAAGGTAAGAAATCAACAGTGAAGTTAAAAGAGAATGTCATTCAAGTAAAACTAGTTGAAGGTTTAAGTGAACATGAAGCTGAAAAACAAGTTCACTTCCTAGTGAGAAAAACCATTTCAAAGTTAGCGCTTCCAATGTTAACCGAGAGAGTTAAAATTTTAAACGAGAAGCACTTCAACTTTCAATTCAAAAACGTTAAAATAAAAGAAATGACTTCAAGGTGGGGGAGCTGCTCTCCGAATGGGAGTATAAACTTGAGTTTAAAACTTTTATTCGCCCCTGAAGAAGTGTTAGACTATGTGATAATCCACGAGCTAGCCCACCTTAAAATTAAAAACCACGGCGAGGCTTTCTGGAATCTCGTAAAAAGCGCTATTCCAGATTATAAAGAGAAAAGAAAATGGTTGAACGCAAACGCTTACAAACTCAAGCCAACCGCTCCTCCCCTGCTTACAAACTCAAACAATTCAACATTGAATTGATTAAAGTGAGTAACTTCTCAAAAAAGAGAGGAGAAGTGTTTACGAGTGTCTAACCTTACTAACCACTCTACTGATAAGCGAGCGCTTAAAATTTAAAAACTTTTCAACCTCGCTAGGCTCAACGTGTTTTTCAACAACTTCTCTTGTTATCTTCTTAAAATCTTCTTTAAACTCAGGCCTTCTCTTAACCGAAGAAGCGAACACCGCTCTTATCATTTTTTCCGGCTTGAAAAACTGCTCGCTAACCTTATTAAAACCAAAAATAGAAAAAAATCTTAAACCCTTTCTCACTTGACCTTTTATAAGCTCGCGTGGCGTTTCACCTTCTTTTTTAATAAAAAAAGGGAAGGTGTCAAAGTAGTAAATTTTATTACCCTTCCAAGCAAGGTTTCTCGGAGTGCCGTCAAAACCTACTTTAACAAGATTTTTTTTATTGAAGTTTATAACCTTAAAATTCGCTTCAAGCATCTTCCTGTAAGCGTTTAAAACACTCTTCTTAGAAGCGTTGTAAATTATATTATCCAAAAGCTCGTCCTCACGGAAAGCAGGTTGGGTTATAACCGGCGTGAAACCTTTTTCACTTTCTTTAAAATCAAGCGTTGTTTCAGGAATCATAACACCAGCTTCTAGTAAAAGTTTAATATAACCTTCATGTAGTTTTCTGAAAACCTCGACATCCCCTTTTTTCACATTGTAAGGAAGCTTTTTAACAATCTTCTCACCATTCTCGCTCATAACCTTATAAGGTTTTATGAAAAAACCACTTCTCATGAAAAAAAACTTGAAATTTTAAAGCTTTTAAAACCCTCACCCTCACTATTTTTTGAAGGGCTACTCCAAAAAAACGCGTGTTAAGATAAAATTTTCTAACCAAAAATTTTTTTGAACTCGCCCGCTAGCCTGTGGAAAGTTTAATAAGCTGTTCTGTTCAAAAAGGCAGTATAACAAAAAAACACTGGTGGTTTTATAATGAAAGGAAAAGTGAAAATGTTTAACACGGCTCGAGGCTTTGGCTTTATAACCGGAGATGACGGGAGAGATGTTTACGTTCACATTTCTTCAATTGAAGGCGGTGAAACCCTCGCTGCAGGAGACGTTGTTGAATATGATATAGAGTTAAAAGAAAGAGGTCCTCGCGCGAAAAACGTAAGAAAAACTTGAAAAAACTTTTACGAGTACTCTAAACGAGTTTTAAAAAAAAAAGAGTGGTTTTCAACTTTTTTAAAAAGTTTTTAACGCGGTTTTTCCAGCAAGCCCTCCAGCGTTTTTAAAAAATTGGGAGGCGCGTGAAAAAAAAGCAGTTTAAAATCTCGCGTTTTAAGGTGGGAATGTTTTTGAATCCCCACCCCCTTCTTTTCTTGTTAATGTTTTAAATCAACACTTGTAACTTTTTAAAACTGGTGAGTTTTAAGTGCAGGGGGAGGGATTTGAACCCTCGAACTCGCTAAGAGACAGGATCTTAAGTGTCGCACAGTGAAAACCTGCGCTTTTGACCAGGCTCAGCCACCCCTGCGCTCGCCTCGCCTTCCTACTTTTTAGTCTCTTTTTTTCTTGCCCTTTTAGGTCGCAAGTATTTACTCCCACATTTTCTACATACTTTCGCTCCTTTAGCGTTTCTAGCTTTACACTTTAAGCACACCCACACTTCTGTTAAAGCGCGGTCAGCTATTGGAAATTTTCCCATTGTTTTCAAGCACACCCTTTTTTCCTTAGAAATGAAAGTTTTTACTACGTTAAACTTAAAAGCTTTATTTAACTTAATTTTACGTGAGAAAACTTTAATAAAGCTTTTTTAAAAGGAAAATTCTCTTTTTTCCCTTTTTTTAAAGCCTCGATAGCTCAGCCGGTAGAGCGCTTGCATGGTAAGCAAGAGGTCATGGGTTCAACTCCCATTCGAGGCTTAACCCTTTTTTTTTGAAATTTTTAATTGAAAAACACTCCCTTCAACTACTAAAAGGTTAAGCGCGAGTGGTTTTAAAAAAAAACCCTGGGGGGTTTTGTCAACTAGGTTGAAAAACTTGAAATTTCTCGTCAAAAAGGTTTTCTTAAAAATGAAAGGAACACGCTATGTATCAAACCAGTGTTCTCAGGCCTGCACCCCTGCTCTCTAACAAGCCAGTTTCTATCGAACACTTCAGTGTTTTTAAAGTTTTTAAAACCGAGTTTTTCTCCTGTCATCACAAAAGTTTTCATTTGCTCGACGTTTGGCAGAAAACCAACCGCGACACCCCCTGGTTTTAGTTTTTTAAACGCTTTTTCAAGTAACGCTTCACCCCCCGCAGCGTCTATCGTTACGAGGTTGCATTCAGGCCATTTTTTTCTCAACGCGTCTCCTTTTACGAGCGTGATTATTTTTTCCAAATTCATTTTTTTAATGTTTTGCTCTGCTATTCTCGCGAATTCTTCTCTTTTCTCAAAAGTAAACACTTTACCTTCAGGAGCTACTATTAAACCTAAGTATATTGATAGAAACCCGCTTCCTGTTCCAACATCCACAACCACGTCCCCACTTTGAAGTCCTGAATAACATGTCACAAATGAAGCGTCTTTAAACAAGATGACTTGCGGCCCTCTTTTAAGTTTTCTAAAATTCTGAATGTCAAACATGAAACGTTATAATTAAAAATTTAAATTAAAAAAGCTTTTGAATTCTTTTTTATTAATTTTTTCGAAAAACCGGGGGTTTTAAAGCCCCCTAGCTTTTGTTAAACAAATTCTTAAAACCCAAACTTTTAAAACCAACTTGGTTTTAAAAAAAAAGAAATTGTTCCTTTCTGCTTTTAAAGATTACAACCCCCCAGCTTAAAAAAGAAAAATCAGCGTGGGTTGAACAAAAAAATTGTTTTTTATTAAGATTAACAATTCCACTTTAAAGATTTGTTTCTAGTTTTAAAGTTAAAACTTATCCTCTTTAGACAGTCCTTTAACAGCTAAACTGAGTTTTCCAACATGCTTCTCAAGATCCGCTCTTAATTCTTTATACTCTTCAGCGCATAACGGGTGCCCGTCTTTTTCAGCGTCGCTTACCGCGTGCCTGTCAATAAAAGAGATCATCTTACTTAAATGGTGAATCAACTTAACTTTATCATAATTACAATCACTCAACACTCTACACCACCTTTTTTTCTTTTAAAAATTAAAACCCCGTTCAAACCCTTTTCTTTTTTTACTCTAACCTTATATTAAAACATTGCTTTTCTACTGTTTAATAGTAAAAAAAAGGAGTTTACTTTTGAATTGCGCTTCCACTTTCAGAAAACCCTTCCCTCCCAACCCAGCGTTTTTTTTAATTGAATGAAAAAAAGGGTTAAATTAATTAATCTTTTTTTAAAAGAATTACTCCAACAGCCTCAGTAGCTCAGCTGGTAGAGCGCCTGTCTTGTAAACAGGAGGTCAAGGGTTCAAATCCCTTCTGAGGCTTTCCCTAATTTTTAAAATTTTTTTTTAAAATAATACTAAAAGAGGTGGAAGAAAAAGAAAGAGCGGGCGAGCTTCCCAAAACCCCCGCTTGTTTTTAGTGAGCGTTTCATGAAAATTTGAAAGCGAAAAACAAGTTTAATAAAAACCCGGCTTTATCGAGAAAAAGTTAAGCTTGAACACCACCCTTTTTTTTCAGAGAAACCCACGGAAAAACCTTTTTTTTTCCAGAAAAGGTTTAAGCATTGTAAAAGTTGTAAGCGTTAGTCACACTCGCCACATAGTTTTGAGTTTCAGGGTACGGTGGGATTCTATTATGATATTTTTGAACCGCTCCAGGCCCAGCGTTATAAGCCGCTTCAGCTAGTTGAATATTACCATTGAACATGTTAAGCATTTGCGATAAATACTCAGTTCCAGCGCAGATATTCGCTCTAGGGTCGAAAATATCTCCTGTTGTTAAAGAGTTAAAAGTTGAAGGCATTAACTGCATCAAACCTTTAGCTCCAGACTTACTCACAGCGTTAGGGTTGAAATCACTTTCCACTCTTATCACAGCTTTAACAAGATTCGGGTTAACATTAAATTGAGAAGCGCAGTCCAGTATGATGCTATCATACTGAGTTGGAGCGCCTCCAATTCTTGAAGAGTAACCTGTTGAAACCACTTGTTCTGGAAGCGTCGCCATTTGCTGTTCTAAACCTTCAGGCGCGGTGGTTGACACTATAATAGTGTTTATTGACTCGCATGATTTGGAAAGTTGAGAAAACCACTCGTTTGCAGGGCATTGAGAGGACGGTTGACTTTGCAGTGTTGTAATTGAACTTGCAACTCCAATTGTAATAAACAACATGTAAATGAAAGCTATTACTTTAAAAGCGATTCTCATGACTTTATTTTTAATGGTTAAACTTATTTTAAAATCTTTTCATTTAAAAAAAAAGAGAGTTAACTTCTCTGTTTTTTAACCGTGAAAATTATAAGCGCGCTTGCAAAAACCACTCCCGCGAAAGCGAAAGCTTCAACTTCTGTGAAAGAAGGTAAAGCGGCTAGAATATCTAAAGTTTGAGTTGAACCGCCAGGAGTTAAGCCTAGCAAATCTCCTGTTGGACTGCTCACCGCCCCCCCTCCAGGCCCTCCGATTATAGTGTTACCAGAAGCGAAACCGTTTGACATTGGAATGCCTTGACCGTTAAGCACATACCACTTCCCAGTCGCCGGGTCGTAAGCTAGAATACCTCCAAGCCCGGCTGCTTTAGTCAGCAAGTCTGTTGAAGTTGAACCTGAAGGGTTCGTCACTGTCACTTGAGGCCCGTTAGGCCCCATTCCAATATTAAAAGTGAACTGCTTTCCATCCGGAGTGGTCGCTACTATCTTACTCCCATTCTGTGTTAAACTTTTAAGCGGGTAGTCACTACTCTGCCCTGTCAGCTTGTCAGTGACAGTTAAGGTTGGAGTGCCGTTAACATTATGTAAAGTGTAAACCGTAGAGTTAGTCTCAAACTGTTCAACCCCGCAACCTTGTTGTATCTGGTTAAGCGCGGTGTTAAACTGTTGAGTTGCTGGAGCATTCGCAGCGTTACCACCAACACTTAACTTAATTGAAGGAACGCTTTCATTTCCATAAGTGCAATTACTAGCTTGAGCGTTTAAAGCTGAAAAACTTGAAGCTAGGTTTGAAGCGAGTTGGTAAATAAATATCACCAGCCTGCCTGTTGTCGAGTCGTACCACATAGCCCCGTTATCAAATTTAATTGTTTCAAGCGTTCCAAGGTTGTTGTTATCTCCTAAAACGCTCCCATCCCCGTTTATTTGAAGCGAGTTTAAAACAGTTGAACTTCCATTTGAAGCGTTATTAAAACTTGGAACTCCACTCGCAAAAATTATCGTGCCGTTAGAAGTTAGTATCGACTCCACGTTCCCCATCACTGGTTTTAAATCACCAACTTGATACCCTACTATCTGACTTAAACTTGGAAGAATACACGCTCCACCCGGGCAACCGTTGTTTAAAATTAAATCCTGGTTACTAATCGTGGCGAAAACACCAGTGCATGTTAACTCTGTTACTATATAAGCGTTAGGTATTAAGTCCAAGCCTAAATTATCAAACTCGTCCTGCCCCTTAGCTCTCGTACTCCCTGCGAGTTGCACCGTCCCCTTAGGAGTGTGAAGTTGCACTCCAGTCTCACCATTTATACAAGCGCTTATACTTCCAGAGTTTAAACACTTGTTAAAACATTGACTTGAAAACCTCCCCCACCAGCTTAAATCAGCGTTTACTAAGTGAATATAGTACAACTCTGTAGGCATCACCACTCCATTTTGATTCGTTAAACTCACTCTCAAAGTAGTCTCATCTGCTAACGCTGCTTTTTGAATATTCTGACCCATTCCTTGGAATAAACTTCCAAGACCCATATTTTTAATCACACTGTTATTAGCGATACTAGTTACTGTTCGAGCCGCGCTTATAGCTTGAGAGTTCGGAGGCGGCACTTTTTGAAACGCTATTATATCATACTTCGAGTCGATGCAGTTCGTAACGTAATTATTTATAAAACTTGAAAGGTACCATTGCACTACAGTTCCTGGCGAGAGTTTACTAAACCATTTGTTTGTTGAAACCCAGTTCAAACCAGCCAAAGTTTTCCCTCCAATCACGCCGATTCCCCCTAAACTATTTAAATAATCAGTCATTCCTTGCAAGTATGGAACTCCAAGTGCAGGCCAAGCTATCGTGAAAAAATCACTTGTGAGAGAAACCCCGACGTACCAATCTTCATAACGTTTTAACGTGTTCGCGTCACACGTGAGGTTCTTATCATCAAAATAATCACTTTTAAGCATGAACACCGCTTGAGTTAAACCGAAGTATGGTATCACTTGAGCTAGCATCGTGCCTATCTTACCTGACACCGGCCCGCCCCCTCCTAAAGCTGTGGGAAGGTTCATTGTTAAAAATAACGGCAAGGCGAATAATGACACTATCGACTGGTATTTAGCTATTTGTGTTGAAGTATCTATAACCGCGCCTGGAGGTATTGTGTTGCTTTGAATTGCAAGACTAGTGTAGTTTTGAGTGTTTGATATTTTATTAGCGTTTGTTACAGTTGAACCTCCAACCCAGTTTGTAGTAACCTGCCACGTCTGCCCGTTACTTGATATCGCTGTAGTGCCAGTGCCAGGCTGGCTTGGAGTTGGCGAGTTTATAATAAAAGTCGGGCCCACGTTAAAAGCTTCATTCGGTATTGAAACCCCGAAAGTGTTTGAAATAGCGTTTGAAATGTCTCCAATTCCGAAAAAGTTTGTAGCGCTTAAGAATTTAGTTAAAACCGGCCCGGTTTGCAGTTCAATGTAAAAATCTCCTGTAGGGGACGGGTTTTGGAAAAGTAAAGCATTGTTTATTTGATACAAAAACCTAGCCGGTCCGAGCCAGTACATTCCAAGTATGAAGTTACTTGAAGCTTTTAAAGCCGCCGCGCTCGCTAAAGAATTATAAGTGTTAACCTGCTCGGAAGTAGGCGCGTTTGGAACACCTGTGGTTGTCATTTTCAAGTCATTCATTATTTTGTCAAACGTAGCCTTATCCGCTGCTAAAGTTTGCTTCTCCAAATCAGTTAGCCCTTCCATTTCTTGTTTTTGTTGTAAATTTTCGATTTCTTGAGCTAGATCATTTAAAATTTTCGCTCCACCTGCAGTACCAGTTAGAACGCCTAAGTTTTTTTCAGCAGAAGCGACTTTTCCTTCTAAAATTGACTTTGCTTCAGCAACCGTGTTCGCCTTGCTAAGTATTGCCATCGCCCCCAAGGTTTGACCGAGAGTCTCGTACTCGTTAAACCTTCCGAAGAATTCTATCCACTGCTCGTAAGTGTAAGGTAAGATTATATTCTGCCCGTTAGAGCCTAAAGTTATCGCCGCGGTTAAAGAGTTGGAGAATAAGTGTTGCGCTGTAGTTGTCGTGGGGCTTGAACTTAAACCATAGTAAACGTTAGCGTTTTGTACTAATCCTATGTACTCTGCTTGACCGTTAATATAAGCGCCATTCACCATACAATTTGTTTGATTTAATTGTGATAAACTGTTTAAAGTGCTCGCCGGCACTACCACGCCGTTAGGTAGGGTGACGCTTAAACCAGTTGAAGGGGGCGGGTTTTGCTGCGAGTTCAACATGCCGAGCAGTTGCGAGATAAGATTCGACTTACCCGCGCTAGCCGCTATTTGTTCAGCTTGAGTTATTGTAATACTCCCTCCAACTGGAACCCCTGCTTGCCGAGCCACTTCCTCAGGAGTCATCCCAAGCACTTGAGCCACTTGAGTTGAGTTTAACATTCCAGAGTTTTGCGATAAAATATTATTCACTATAACTGTTGGCTGAGTGTTATTCGAAGGCGGCGCGCTTGTTATTTGAGTTGCTCTCATCATCAACGGTAAGAGGAGAAATTGTTGAGCTTCAGAAGAGTTCATAACATTAACTTGGCATTGAGCTTGACTTGTCATCATTATTATTGTTATTATTAATAGCGCTGGAATTACTCTCTTAGCGATTGCTTTCATTGAATTAAAATTTTGGGGTGTAAGCATATTTAAACCTTATCAGAAGGGAAAGCTCGCTTGTTTTTAAAACCTGTTTACAACCACGGGGTTTGATCGTAACCCGCCCCTCTTATTTTTCTCAACGATTTTTCAACCAGTTAAAGCTGTTGGTAAAGTGTAGTTTAAATAAGCGTTTACTATAACCACTCCTATTAAAACAGCTGTGAAAACGCAAATGAACATCCACACTATTTTAGGCAGTTTAGTGTTTTTACTTAAAGACTCGTAAATGAAAGAAAAAATGAACACGAATGGAAAGAATATCACGCTTACCACAAGCGTTAAAACGAGTGTGAACCAAACTTGCAGTAAAACATCCATGTGAATTTTAAAGGATGAGAAAAATTAAAAACTTACCTGCGTAAAGATTATTATTCAATTTGTAAAACGTTTTGTGATTTTTTTAAAAATGGATTTCATGACTTTCCTCGGAGTTGGTTTTTACTACTTGTTCTTTTTAGTCGGCTCTGTCACGATAGGGTATTTCGTTTTAAGAGTTTCTTACCCTGAAGTTAGGGTTTATGATGCTAACAGGAAACTTGTTGTTTCCGGCATGCTTGGCTTGATAATAGTTTTTCTTTCTTACATCACTAACCTTTTTTTCTTCGGAGTGGACAGGTTTTTAAATGTTGACTCTTACATTGAAGTGTTCACTGTTTTCTACGCTGTGATTTTTTTTATCGTTTTCAAGTACTATTACTCGTTCACCCCGAAGTTTATAACAGTGGCGGTTCCAGTTAGAGAAGAAGTTAAAAAACCGGTTAAACGCGGTGGGAAAACTTTTGTTGAGAAACAACCTTCGCTTGAAGAGTTAAAAAAAGAAATCACCGGCGGTGAAGTGGAGCTTAACATTCCTTTAAAAACCGAGCGTTTTGAAAGCGAAGGTGTTGAAGGTTTGAAAAAAGAAATTCTAGGCGCGGCTCCTAAATCAATTGAAGTCCCGTTAAAAGAAGAAACTCTTGTTAAAAAGTCAAGTCAGCAAGCGAAAATTGAAAAACATGCTGAAGTCAAGCAAGTTGAAAAACAAGGAGTGGAAGTGAAGAAAACTGAAAACGAGTTTTACGCTCCATTCAGACCGAAACCAGAACTTTTTGAAGAAAAACAAAAAACACTCGCCCCTCCAACACAACCTCAACCTCAAGTTAAGGGGGAGGGTTTCAGGTTTCAAAAAACTAAAGAGAAACCCAAAACTGAGAATGAAAGCGAGATTGAAGAAATTTTAAAAGACGTTGTAAGAGAAACTGTTGAAGAAGCGCGCGGTAAGGAAGTCCCGAAACACAGAAGATACTTACTCTCACCTGAACAGAAAGAAAAAGTTAAGGTTATCGCCAGCAGTGATATTGCCGGTAAGGAAGAGTTTCAAGCGCTTGTTCAAGACGTGTACGAACAGTTAAGAAAAACAAAAACAGCGGGGAGTGTTCAAAAAATAACGCCTAACGTTCCAACAGAACCGTTAAAAAAAGTTGAGGAAAAAAAAGAAGAAAAGAAAGAAGAAAACAAGGAGGGGGTGAGAGAAGAAAAGAAAACCGGGAGGGAAGAGAGAAAAACAGAAAGAGAAAAAAGAAAAGAACAAAAACCAGTTGAAGAGTTAAGTTTAAGCGACGTGCTCGGAGGAGAAGTGGTTAAAAAAGAAGAAAAGCCAACTGGATTATTCGCTGAACTAAGCGGGATCACTGAAGGAGGCGGCGAGGTTAAAACACAGAAGAGCAGCGAGTTTGTTAAAATTGAAAGCGAGAACGGGATGGGCTGCCCGAATTGTCACGCTAAAAACACTAGAATTGTTTTCTGTCCTTACTGCGGCGGGGCGATGTGTACTAACTGCTCCCCTCAAATCAGAATTGAAGGGGATAAGTTTATTTTCACCTGCCCTCACTGCGGTGAAGATGTTTACGTTAAAAGACTTAAGGAAAACCCTAAAAACAACTAACTTTCCAAGAACAATGTTTAAAGAAATTGTTTACCTTTTTTTACTGGTTAAGTTTAAGCGAGCCCGCCCTTTCTTGTTTGTGTCACTAGTTCTATTAACAGTAAAACCACTCGCCGCGTGAAAGGCTAGCGTTTTTCCAGCGTTTGAAAAAAAAAGCAGGAGTTTTTTTTGAAGTTTTCGAGTAACATACAACTTCTCTGAGTGCTTGTTAAAAGAAAAGTTTAAAACTAAAAAAAGATTAGGGAGGGGGGGTTGAACAATTAGAGTTTGACATCCAATCTGGGGGGCTATTAACGTAAGTTCAACTTAAGTGAGAGGTTGAACATTTAGGGCTTGACGGGCCTTGCTGTTTCCAAACACAAAGGTTGACAGCATACTCTATTGAATTATCCGACCCTGCAGGGGTTACAAAGAAAGGAGTTCCAATTGTCATTATGCTTGACGAGTTAAGAGTTTGAGTGACATTATAACAAGTGAAGTCAGGCGCTTGCCCGCAATCGTATTGAGGGAGGTCTGGAGCGAAGCCCACACTAAAATTAGTTAAGTAAGACTCGCTACCGTTTTTGGTTTCAAAGTAAGGGTATTGATTGTAAGAAGAAGGTGAAGCGGAGCTCACCGCTGAATAGTTAATTATGTCAACATGATAATCATACCCTGCTTGAGAGAAAGGCTGCATCACCTCGTACATTAAACATCTAAGCGCTTTCTTACCCGGCGCTGGCGAGTTACCATACATGTTATCGAAAACCCCGTCACTTAAATCTTTTTTTAAAAGTTGAGCCACGCTAACCCCGTAAAAGTTTTGCAAGTCCAAACAGTTTAAAACCTCCCCCCCTTTATAAGTGATGTTCGTGTTGTATAAAGTGGAAGCGTCTATAAAGTAAGCGGTTTTCATTATTCCTTGAACATAGTTTAGAATATTAGCGCTTTGAAGCACCGCGGTTTCCTGCCGCCCGTAGGTTGAAAGGAAGGAGAAGATTATTCCAACTGAAACCGCTGATAATAACATGAACATTATCGCGTCGAACAAAACAGCTTGAGCTTTCATTTTAAAATCATCTCCACACCATCACGTTTAAAGTTCCCACCCCGTACGTCATTGAACCTTCTTCAACGTGTTTACACCTGTCTGAAGTAAGTGAATTTTGTAAGATGCTCGCGGTTGTCGGGCAGTTAACTGCTATTGGAAAGCTTAGGATAACCGCGTTTGAAGGCAGGGCGCTTGCAAGCGACGTTGAATTAGTATAACCTAACAAGCTCTTACCACTTGAACCTTTTGTTAATAGGTTTATTGTTTGAGTGTCATTAGAATAACACGTGTAAGGACTTTTTAGATCAGAACGAGGCTCAGCTAGGTTTGTATTTTGATCATTTGTTGGAGTTTGACAGTAACGGAATGGGTTTTCCTCAAAGTTTACCCCCTGCTGGCAGTAAGTTTTAACTACTATTATGAATTTTAGGTTTAAATTTTTAGCGTAAGGCCGCCACATGTTATCACAGTAAGATTGGAATTGCTGGGGCGTGAGGTAAGCATTCTGACTCACCACGTATGACAAGCTTAAACCCGCGTTTTGCAAGTCCATTTGAGCGTTAGCGTTTTGAATTTGATTATTAGCATACAAAAGGCTTGAAACGAATAAAACCACTCCAAGCACTATTGGAAACACGCCTGGAATATCATCACCCAAAGGGCCTACAAAACCTTTCATTTTCCTTTCAAATCACCTCTAACCTAACTAAAACCGCATAAAGTACTAATGCTAGGAGTGTTGTAAATTCCATAACCATAGCAAAGCGAAGCGTCTGTTTGAGTGCAAGTTATAACAAAAAGATAGTTCACTCCAACTTTGGTTTTGCTTGCGCATTTAATTATTATTATAAAACGAGTTGGATTGTTTTGACTTGAAGGGTAAGCAGTTAAACTCATTTGATTAGTATTTGCGCTTTGAATTTGACCCCCTGATGCGTTGATGAAGTATACTCTGATCGTGTTTGGGAAGAACACGCTTTTTTGAGAAGAACACCCAACTGAAGTTGTTGATTGCGTTTGAACGTTTATTATTGACGGCGCGTTCGACTGCTTAATGTAGGTCATGTTAATCGTGTAAGCGCTTAAACCACTTCCAAGCGTTATAGCTGAAGGAAGCTTCACCACCACCTGCTGGTCTTCAATAGGGTTGTTTAACACGTTGTTTATCGAGTTCGCTACAAGAGCTGACTGAGCTCCAGCTTCTGTCGAACACAAACCAGCCTTCTCTGTTTCACTCACAATAAAAAGAAACGCTGCCAAAGCAAGTATAAAAAATAAAATCGCAAACTTACTTAACATCCAAAGTTCTATTTGAGATTTTTTCACGTTTATTACATTAAGCGCAATGGTTAAAAAAACTATTTGAAAAAAAAATATGGGAAAAAAAATATTACTTACCAGTGAGGCACAAGTTTATTTCCACACTATTTTCAGTGGACGCTGTAGCGTAACCTTTAGATATGATTAGCTTGTACTGACTTAAACTGCCTTTCCCTATCGTAGCGTATGAAAAATCACGACCGGTTGGCGCGCTACAGTTTTGAATAGTGAAACTGGCGGGAAGATTGCTGTAACCTGGCATGGATTGTACAGGCGGGCAGGCTGAAGCGTTATCTATTAAGGAAGAGTAATTACACCCTGACTGTTGTACTATGAAAGTTACTGCTGAGGGGAGGTTAACACATACAGACGCTTCAGGTATTTTTAAAAAACCTGTTTTTGGGTTGAAGCTTAACGGTTCGATAACCCAACAACCAGTGTTTGACAACGGGCATTGACCACAATAAGCAGGGTTTCCATAGTGAGAGAAACGAATCGCTTGAACATTATAACTTCCACACGTTGGAAAACTCAAGTACATCACCCTTTGAGTTGGAGGCGAGCCTAGCGAAACATCAACAACACTGTTTTCTAAAGTTAACATTTCACTTTGAATTTGATTCAAACACTGACTGGTTTGAATACTACTCCACACAGTAAAAGCAAGTGTGATACTCATCACCATTATTATCACTGCTATCACTAGTTCAATTGGAGCGCTTTCTTGGGATTTTCTCAAAACTGTTTAACACCTTACTTTTCTTTTAACGAGTAAAGGGGTTTTAATTGTTTTCGTTTCAAAAAGTGTTTTAACGTTGTGATTTAAAAAAGTTTTTGAGTTAGCGTTAAAGCGGGCTGCGGTTTAAAAACTCCTTTAAAGATTTTATTTTTACTAAAGAGTTTTTTGATTTTATCTTCAAATATTATTATTGAAAAACCTCCTATCAAGTTGTTTGACTGGGCGAGGTTTGATGAAGCGCTTGAAGCAGCCTGCTTCATCACCGGTTTGATAACCTCAACTAGCAGGATCGCTGCTATGATTAGCACGATCATAAGGTATATTGGAGTCCACTCGCTTCCTTTCACAAAAAACTCACCCCCCCCAAAATTATTAACAATTACTTTGAATAGGAATTGAAACCGTGCCCGCGCTGCCAGTGAATGCATTGTAGCACGCACTTGATGTTCCACTCGTGTCCCCGTTTATACCTAAAGCGATTACATAAACCGGTTGAGAACCACCATTATTAGTAGTGGCGCTTGGGTTTCCACACGCAACCATTTCAACAGTGATTTTTTTATTAATTTTTAAAATTTCTACATTATTATTATTAGTATTAGTCACGCTTATCGCGCCTGTCTTCTTTAAAGCTTCGGTGCATACGAAGTATATTTGATTACTTAAAAGTTGAGTGTTTTGCGAAAGTTGATTAGTATCTATTGTCTGCCCTGGACTGTTAAATGCTAGCACTTGAGGAGTGGTTCCAGAGTTGTACTGCCCGGCGATTCCCTGCAAAGCGCTTGTCATTGTTTTAACAGGATCTGAAGGGTTAAACATGCTTCCAAGATTTGATAAAATTCCTGTTAGAAAACCTAGTATTGCAAGCGCTACTATAACAGCTATAACCATCATGATAGTTTCAAACGCCTGCCCTCTTTTCATTCGATGATTAAAACCACGCTTTCGCATTTAAAAAACCACCCTTTTTTTTTAAAATTTAAAAGCGCTAGGTTTTTTAAAGTTTTCTTTGAGTTTTTAAAAACTTGTTTTAAAAAAAAACTTGAAAAAAAGTTTATTTAAGAAGGTTTAAGGTGTTGAAAAAGCTTCCTGTTTTGTTTATCATGCCCGCCAGGAATGGTTTAGAATTGCTAGGACTACTATTATTTTAAAGCTAGGATTATTTTCACTGCTTCAAAAGCTTGAGCTTTTTTCATTTTCGTTAATTTGTAAACCCTTGTTTTTTTAAAAGTTTAGTTTTTTTAGTGCACTACCGAGGCTATTGAAAAATACGCGACTGCTGAGAAGATTATAGTTGCTATCGGCAAGGCTCTCGCAATACTCATCCAAGAGTGAAGAGGGTTATTCGAATCCTCTATCTGCGAGTTAAAATAAGTTAGGATGACAGCGGCTTCTATAACGTACACCCCCATTATTAAAATGAAAAAAGCCGGGCTTAAAGACGGCGCGGCTTTACCTGACGGGCATAAGAAATTACCGAAGTTACTAGCGCCTATCGAGCTGAACCCTCCTAAACCGCCAGTGTTAATAGGCGCGCTTGTTGAAACGTTTAAAGCTTGCGAAGAGCAACTATTCGCAAAACTTGTTGAAACCACTTGTTGTAACGAAGCCACCACTCCTATAACAACTGGAGCGATGTAAGTACTCACAGTTCCAAGCATGCTTGTAACATCTTCAAGAAGTTGTCTTAACATCACGTCTATTTTTTCACTATTTCGTAATTGCACTGCCAAACCTACAAGACTTTTCGAAGCCACGTTTGTCCCTAAACTCACCGAGTCAACCATTATCTTCAAACCACTTTGAAGTATATCTGAAGGAAGGTTTTTAAGAGCGCCGAAATTAGGGTTGAAAATCGCGTCATCTAAAGTCATACCCATGTTTGTTATATTATCAAGAATTTTTTGAAACACGTTTTTAGCGATAAGACTTTTAGGAAGAAATTGAATACTATTACTAACAGCTTCTTCTATCGGCCGGTTCTCTCCAAGTCGCGATGCTATAACATACATCGCGTCTTTAAACTCGTACTCCATGCGTCTAATCTCATCTTGAATTTGCTTCCTATTATAAAACATTCCGAATATGATTATGGATATTGAAACACTCGCCGCAATTAAAATTGAAAGTATTGAAATAACCCCTAAAAAGAATTGCTGCGGTGGAATGTTAAAAACTTGTATATGAGGAGTCGCTTCTATCGTAGCCGTCACGTTTTGAACGTTAGGGTTTATACTAGCAACGCTCACTTGGTAGTCAAGAGTGAACCCGGTTATCACTATAACAGTGAAAGCGATAACCGCTAGAATAAAGTAAGGAATTTTAAACTTTGAAATTTTAACGATTCCTTTTTTAGGCAAGCCTGGAAAGTTTTTAGGAATGGTTGGCGGCACGTAAGTTGGAGGGCGCGTTCCAATTATATTCAAACCGTAAATTAAAAGACCCGCTGGAATTAAAACAGTATAAATCAACGCTATAACAAGAGGGTTTGACATTAAACCACCCCCTCCCATCGAAGCTGCTATCGGTATTATTATCGCTAGCATTAAAGGTAAGAGCACTCCGAAATAGTAAAGGTAAACAGTTGGCTGGTGAAGCGCTCTAGCGTACAAGTCCATTTTCTCCTTGCTGCCTTCCAACACGTCGTTAACCGCTTTCTCAAGCATAGCCTCCCTCTTAGCAGTGTCAGTTTCTATAACACTCGCTCTAACCAACATTAAAGCTTGCTTAAAATCTTCATTATACTTACCCCAATTGTACGCGAGTCTATCCAAACCTTCTTCCACGCTATTATAAACCCCTATTTGAACATTCCAAATAACTTTTTTCATATCCTCAGCGATTTTACCCTTACCGTGCTCAGCTGCGAACTCAACAGCTTTCTCAAGATTAGGAGTTAACCTCATACTCATAACCAAGTAGTTCACGATACTCGGCGCGTAACCTATCGCGAGAGTTTGCTCTTTCTTAGCTTGCATTCCAGGGTAAGACGAGTATAAAAAAAAGAACGCGAAAGGAAACAAAACAGATAACAACACGATTATCAAAAGTAAAGGGTTAGTGAAATCCCACTGGAAAACCACGCCAGCCGCGATGAACACTAATACCATGAGAATAAGCCCGACGATCATCGCGCCTACCTCTCCAGCTCTAAACTGCTCTGCAGTGAAATGATAATCTAAAAACTCGAACAACTCTTTCTGCTCGGGAGTTAAAAACGCGTTTTTAGTCATAGACTTAAAATTTTTATAAGAGAAAACAGTGAACTTGAAAAACCAGTCTTTTCTCATGTTAGGTGGAGGCATGATTTAAAAGTAAAACAATTGTTAATAAAAACATTTCTGGTTACTCTAACCCCCGCAGGGGCAACCCTATTTTTTAAAAAAATTTTAAAGTTGAAGCGGGCTTTTAAAAAATCCTGTTTAAATGAAACCTGCAACTCCAAGCCAGATTATGAATACAACCGCGGAGTCAACGAGCCACAGTGAAACGTGTGTTAACTCCATAGCGTTCAAACCGTAAACACTCCCAACTTCAAGCGTTAAAAGTAAGCGGGTGATATTAAAAAAGAAAAGAAGAATTGAAAATAATATGAATTGTTTCAAGCTTCCAGTTTGAGTGGAAACGAAAAGAGAAAAGAGAAGAATTATCAACACGACGCCCGTGCAGTCAACTGTTATTAAAAAAGGGGTTGAGTTTACTATAACCGTGGATTTAAATTTTAAAACCGTGAACCCGAGAGTTGAAAGCAACTCGCTTTCAACACTAGCCACCACGCTCGCGAGAGTTGAAAAATCTATAAAATGAATCAAAGCGAGTAAAATGAAAAAAACCAGTAGAAACTTAGCCAAGTCTTCTAAATAAGCTCTTACCATGGCACTTTTTTCAACCCTATCTTATTAGCAAGCCAGTTGAAAATAACGTGAAGTGAAATAGAAAGTATTATAAGGTAAAGCCAAGCTGTCACGCTTAAAGAGAAAGTGTAAGTGTAAGCGAAAATAAGAGCGAAAAAAATGAATGGTAGCTGGTCTAAAAGAAAACTTGGAGAGCCTGACTTTAAATGCATTCTTCTTTTAACAAAACTTCCGAACAAATCCCCGGTTAAAGCGCCGAGTGACAACAAAAAACCTATTTTCACTTTCACTAAAAACGGCAGGTTGAACGGGTAAAATGGTTGTAAAGCTATAACTATTCCAACCGCGAAACCTGTTATCAAACCGCTTACAAAACCTCTTATTGTTTTCCCTTTTCCTAAAAGCCTCTCCCCCTCGAACATGATGTTAAAATCAAGCGCGTCCACCCCGCCTCCGAATATCACAGGTGACGCGTTCGCAAAGTAAGCTGGCAGTATGAACAGCGTAAGTTCAATCAAAAAGGTTAAATCCATTGTTAACCCTTAATTTTACAAAAGGGAATATTTTTAAAATTAGCGTGTTAAAAAAAACTTTGTTTTAAAAAAAAAGAGAGAGAGTGGTTTAAAATAGAATGAGTTACACTGAAAAAGATGTTGAAAATTTGATAAGTCAAGCCGTTCAAAAAGGCGCTATACTAGCAGTTTTATATTTTGACTCTTACGGGGGCGATAAGACGGCAGTGCAAAACGTGCTGGTGGACGTGACGCGTAACGTCACGAAAGAACGCGGTGTCATCTACTGTAAAGGCTTGGTTAAAGAACCGATTGAGGAAAACGGCGAGTTTTCAACTTTCAGCGAGGTTAAAGTTTTAGCCGAGAGTTTCAACGCTCTCGTTAACGTCGTATTAAAATACGCTCCTTCAAGTGTTGAGGTTGAAAAACCCGGTAAACTGGTTTTAAGCTTAAGTGAAGTTCACGCGACGCTTCTTGACATTTCTCAAACTGTTCAAAACTACACTTCATTCATAATAGAGAAGACAATGAGCGAAGAGGAGAGAAAAAAGTATAACGAGCACTTGAAAAAAAGAAGCGAGTTTATAGAAGGTTTAAAACTCGGGAAAAAGGTTTGACGGTTGAATGCTGGAAGAAGTTGTAACAATTTTAATGTATGTTATAGCTTTTCTCACCTTGTACATCACTATTTTTTATTTACTGCTCACCATTGAAAAAAAAGATGAGATTAAAGAGAAAGCGGCGGGGGTTTACACGCCCCCGATAACCGTGATAATACCCTGCTATAATGAAGAAGGCGTTATAACTAAAACTGTGAGTGTTTTAATGAAAAGCGATTACCCTAAAAAAAACTTAAAAGTTTTTCTCGTTGACGATGGGAGCACTGACAACACTTTTCAGGAAATGAAAACTCTTGAAAAAAAATACAAGGGGAACGTGAAAGCGTTTTCGAAAAAAAACGGGGGTAAAAGCAGCGCGATTAACTACGGGATTATGAGAGCTCGCACAGAGTTAATCGCCACTCTCGACTCTGACTCTTACGTTCACGTTAAATCACTTAAAAAAATGACTAGTTTTTTTAAAGACTCTACGGTTATGGCTGCAACCTCAGCTATAAAAGTGTACAAGCCGAAAAAGATAATCGAGAAAGTACAACACGTGGAATACCTTTTAACCATTGTCTCAAGGCGTCTTCTTTCTTTTCTTGACAGCGTCACCGTCACTCCAGGCCCGTTAAGCGTGTTCAGAAGAAGTGTTTTCAAAAAAGTGGGCTTGTTTGACGAGACGAGCCTTTTAGAAGACCAGGAAATCGCTTACAGAATTCAAGCTCATAACTATAAAATCGTAAGCTCTTTAAACGCGAGCGTGTGGACTGAAGTGCCGCGAACATTTAAAGCTTTAATAAGGCAAAGAGTGAGGTGGAACAGGGGGGGTTTAAGAAATTATTGGAAGTATAAAAAAATTTTAAGCCCTCGTTACGGTGATTTCGGGGTTATCATCTTCCCACTCGGCTTGATAGGCTCTATAGCCGTCCTAGCTGTTTTTTTCATTTCACTCGTTTCACTTTTGAACGGCTCGGCCTTTCAATTCTTTCAATACGGTTTTAAAGTTTTTTACTATGGTTTTAACGCGCTTCAAGTTATCAGTTTAATAATATTCACTTTAAGCGTTTTATGGATTTGGGTTGCTTCCAAACATTTAAAAGAGAAGATGAACCCAATATCAATAGCATTATACTTAGTTTTCTACTCTTTCCTTATAACAATCTTCTGGATTGTCACCATAGGAGAAGAGTTAAGTTTTAGGAAGCAAAGATGGTGATTTTTAGTGGTTGTTAAAAAAGTTAAAAGAAAAATTTCACTGAACATTCACATAACCACTCTTATCATAACCCTTCTCATTTTCATCGTTGGAGTTTTCATAGGCGTTCAAATTGCAAGCCAAACGACAAGTCAAATTCAAAAACAATTAAACCAAATGGAAGAAAACAATTATAACCTTCAACTCTTAACCCTTATTAACACTTCCTCCTACCCTTCAACTGTTCTATGCGAAACTCTCGAAAAAGGAGTGGAAAGTTTTGAACAACAAACTTTCAACATGGGGTCGAACCTTCAATTTCTAGAAAGCAAGTACGGTTCAAACGACCCTTCAGTCACCTCCTTGAAAATCGAGTACTCAACTCTTGAAGCGAGAGACTTCCTACTCCTTCAAAAAATTAACGAAGAGTGCGGAAACCCTTTTTTCACTGTAGGGTATTTTTACTCGAATGAAAATTGCAGTTCATGCGGCGAGCAAGGAGACTACCTAACCGCTTTCAGAAGGCAACACTCTAACGTTATGGTTTACTCTTTTGACATGGACTTGAAAAATCAAAGTTTTGAAATCGCGCTTTTATCGTCACTGTACAACGTTTCTTCCACTCCCACTATCATCGCTAACGGGAAAGTTTTAACCGGCCTTCAAAACGTGCAACAATTAAACAGTTACTACTCTTGAAAGGTTTTCAGTTGAAAAAAAAACTTTAGGTTTTAAAATTTTTTTTTAAAAAAAAGTTTTGAACCCACCCCTCGAAAAAAAAGTTTTCAGGTTAAAAGACTCTCATACACTTTCTCTAGTTTTTCAACTTGTTTTTTGATTGAAAATTTTTCAGCTGTTTTAAGCGCTTCCCTACTTTTACTCTTATACTTTTTAGGGTTTGAAAGCGTTTCAACAATCTTTTCAGCCATTTCTTCCACGTTGAAAGGTTCGAATAAACCCCCGTTTTTTTCAGAAACGAACTCTGGAATCGCGAGACTGTCAGCTCCCACCACCGGCTTTCCACACGCCATACTTTCAAGCAGTGAAAGCCCGAATGTTTCAAAAGTTGAAGCGCTCACACTCACGTCACACGCGTTAATATAACTCGCGATTTGCGAGTGAGGCACTTCCCCTGTGAAAACAACATTTTTCAAACCTTTCGCTTTAACTTTCAAGTTTTCAAGTTCAGGCCCTCCCCCGACAAACAAGAAACTAACGTTAACCTTTTTTGACACTAACGGAATCGCTTTAATAACCACGTCTATGTTTTTTTCTTTAGTCATCCTCCCAGCGAATAAAACCACTTTACCTTTCAAACCAAGTTTTTTTTTAACGCTGCTAAAACGCGGTTTGAAAGTTTCAAGGTCAACCCCGTTGCTTAAAACCAGCGTGTTTTGAACGCCGTGCTCTTCAAGTTTTTTTTTAATCACAAGCGACGGTGTTAGCGTCACGTTAAAAGAATTATAAAAAATTTTAATCGCCTTCCATGAAAAACTAGTGAGAAAATTTTGAAGCGTAGAGTTTCCAGATAAGTAAGAAGTTGCGAGCGGGAGCATTGTGTGAAAAGTTGCAACCGAAGGTTTTCTGAAAAGCTTGGACGAGGCCACCGCGTTAAAACCCATTGAAGCAACCCCGTGACAGTGAACCACGTCAAAATTCTTCTCTTTAAAATCTATTATAGGGTCGATTCCAACCGCTATCTTATACTGCGGGTAGGGAGGGAAAGGAATGGAACGGTAAAGTAAAACATCACTAGTTTTAACAGTTTTAACTCCAGGCGCTAAAACCGCGACGTAATCCCCCCTCAACTCTAACTCTTTTTTAAAAGACGTTATACTTGAAACCACTCCATCTATGTTAGGAAGGTAAGTATCTGAAAAGAACGCGATTCTCAAAACCAACACCCTTTCTTTTTAGAAAATCTTAAACGCTTAATAGTTAAAAAGTTTTGCAAAACAGACTCGCGCGAGGAAAGGCGAGAACTCGACACGTAAAAAAAAAGATTTTGGAGAGAAGTGGGGTTGCCGAGATTTGAACTCGGATCTTCAGCTCCCTAAGCTGATAGGCTAGCCAAGTTGTCCCACAACCCCTCCCTCTTTGTTTTAAAGAATAGAAAAGAAAACTCTAAAAAACTTGCCGTTAAAAAAAAATGTTGGGAAACGCAACGCTTTTTTTTCTTCCAAAAACCGAGAGAGTGGTTGGGAAGGCAGAGAGGGTGTGAAACAGGGGTTTTAAGGAAAAAGTTTAATAATCTTTCAAAACACTGGAAAAAAACTGAGTATGGAAGCGAGCGCTAGTCAGGAAGAATTTCAAAGCGAGAAAAAATTTGAAGAAAGGGTTAAACACTTTCTGAATAAAACTGGTGTTGAAAAACAAGCCGAGGTGCTTTCAAACGTTAAAAAACTAGGTAAACAACATTTAAATTACTCCCTGCCTGACGAGATAATTGAAAAAATAGTAGAGCTTCACAATCAAAAAAGTGATGTTGGACCGCTTATCAGCTTGCTTAAAGAATTTAAAAAGTTTAAACCGCAATTGTTTGAAGAAACACTGAAGCTAGCTAATATCACAAAAACTCATTCCGATCCTTACTTTTCAGTGGAAGCTCTTCTCCACATCGCTAAAAAAAACGCGAGCCCGCTCGTTGAAAACCATGAGAAGATAAGCGAGGATTTTTTCAAAGAAATCTTAAAACACTCGATAAAAATATCAGAAAACAGGGTTAACCCAGCGCACTTCATAAGAATAGCGCCGCACGTGGATAAAGCGAAACTTGAAGAACTCGCTAAACAAGTTGAACTCGTACACGCTCAAGCTGAAAACCGTTCTTTAAACCCAGCTCACGAGTTTAAAACCCTTAGAGTGTTAATACAAAATAAAATCATTCAACCAGAAGAGTTAAACGAAGTGGCAAGCGAGCTTTTTAAAATTCATGAAAACCTTAAAAAAATTCATGAAAACCTTAAAAAGGAAGAGCAGTTTGACAAAACCCCTGAAACTTTAACAGCTGAAACTTTTGAAAAACTAATCAAGAAAATAAAAAAACTTAAAACAAAAACACAGTTATTACAAGAGTTAAAAGAAACATCAGCTAGCATGGAGAAACTTCAACTGGAAAAAGCTAAAACTAGAGTTGAAAACCGTTTTCAGAAAAAAAAATTAAAAGCGATGAAAGCAGAGTTGAAAGCAAAACAAGTGGAGCAGGGAATACTAAAACTACTTTCTAAAACGCCAGCTTCTAAATCACAAATAAGAAGCCGATTACACGCTAACTGGGAAGTTGTTGGCCTAACGCTTAGAAAACTTGAACAAGAAGGAAAAATAAAAAGCGAGACGCGAAAAACCCTTGGAAAGTTTAAAACATACAAGCTAGTTTAAACTAGTAAAAAGTTTTTTTTTTAATAACGCTTGTAAGCTTTCACTTCGTCAATGAGGTCAACATTGCTTAAAAACATTCTCCTGCAGCAAAGCCTTTCAAAACCAAGCTCGTCCAAAATCTTTCCAGCTTCCTCGCCTTTCGAAACTCGTTCTTGAAACTCCCCCCACTTCTCAGAAACCGGTTTATTACAACTAAAACACCTAACTGGAATTAACACGTGTGAAACCACCTTTTTCCTGGTAAACTAAACAAAAAAAAATCACCTGTAGCTTTTCGTGAACCTCGCTCTAGCTTTAGGCCCTTTAAACTTTTTAGGCTCCACTCTCCTCACATCTTCAACTAAAAGCGAGCGGTCGAAACTCGCGAAACTTTTCCTCGCCTCCTCGCCTAAAACACTAGCGAGAATCCTCGCAACGCCTGTTCTAAGCGCTTGAACTTGACCTTTAACCCCGCCTCCTGAAACCCTAGCGAAAAAATTAAACTTCACTTCCGGCACGAGAGAGAAAACCTCTTGAACTTCTTTAAACCTCCAATCCCCGCTGGTTAAAAGCTCGCCGTTAACCCACACCAACCCGCTGCCTGGCTTAGCCACTACTCGCGCGATACTTTCCTTCCTCTTCCCCCTAGCGTATAAAACCTCTTTTTTTCCTTGCTTACCTTGTTTAACCTTGCTTACCTTCTTACTCATACTCCCTCCCACCCTAGCTTTTCACATAACTCTTCAAGCGTTACTGTTTTAATTTTAATAGAACCAGCGTTTTTAAGATTTGGTTTAACCCCGCCCTTAGCTAGAAAAACCTTAACTCTTTTCAACGCTTCTCTACCCCTCCTCCCCTTGGGAAGCATTCCACTCACTATTTTTTTAAACAAAAAATCAGGCCTTCTAGGCCACTTCGGACTCTTCTCAGGGTCAGCTTTGTTTTGAACGCCTCTTCTTTTTAAATACTTTGTAAACAAAACTTTCGGGTTACTCACACTAAAAACACTCCCCCCAACGTTGAAAACATTAACCCGCTCTCCTTTCAAAGCTTGCTTAGCGCAAAACGCGGCTAGCCTGCCAACAATAACACCCTCACCATCCACATCCATTTTTTCAAATCACTATCTTAATGTTTTTCGCTTTAACATTTTCAGCGAATTCAACTAAACTTAACGCTTCACCCCCAGCTTCTTTTATTTTTCTCCTAGCTGTTGAAGAAAAACTTAAAGCGCCTATAGTTTTCTTTCCAGTTAACCCGACTCCTAACACTTTACCAGGAACTATTATAAAATCACTGTCAAAACGGTTTATCTTATAAAGATTCACTTCAACCCGTTTTCTTCTAGGCTTTCTGAGAAGCTCAACCACTCTAAACCATAAACCACTTTTCTCTTTCCTCGCTTTTTTTTCAAGAAAAGCTAAAACTTTCAAAAACTCTAGGTTGTCACTGCCTGTAATCATTTTAAAAAAAACACCTGTGGGAAAAAAATGCAGGGGCTGGGACTCTCAACAAAACTAGTGAAACTAATCTTTGAACCCAGGCAACCGCTAAGGTACATGGTCCTTAGCCATGCGCATTTGACCAGACTCTGCCACCCCTGCATAACCATTTTTTTCACAAGCTCACTCTTTCTTTTTTTTTAAACTTTTAACACTCATTTCAAAAATACTTTCAGGCGAAACGTTATTATAACTCTCAACAAAAAAAACAAACTCTCCCTCAACCGGGGAAACTTTCAAACCCGCGAGTTCACACTCCCCGCAAAAATCACACGCGTGCGGTTTAACCAAATCTAAATTCGAGTTCAACGCTCCTTTAACGCAAAGTTTAACCGCTTCCTCCTTATTTTTAACCTTACCTTTAACCTCAGGGTAACTATTATACCACGCGTAAGCATTCTGAAACTTCACGTGATCCCTGCCGAAACCCCGCCTCGCTACAGCTTCAACCTTCAAAACCTGCCCTTCTTCAAGACTAACAATCGGAATATCCTCGTTAAACACTTTAATCTTATCATCAGTTGACTTTAAACTCCCACTGTAAACCATTCCAGGGCCTGTGAAGTCAAGAGAAAACCCGACCTCGTAATCCACATCCTCAAAAGTTAAAGGAATCAAGCCAAGCCTAGCGCTTATAAACTCGTTAAACAAACAACTTGAATTCTCCTTAAAAGTAACCTCGTCAACCGCGAAACTTGGAACGCTAGTGAGAATAAACCTCCTAAGCAGGTTAACCTCAGCGAAACTTGAATCCTTAACATGGTAAAAAACCTTACCGCCTAACTTTTCAATCAAATCAAACTTCAAACTCTCCTCCCCCTCTTACCGCCAGGTCTTTTAGTAGTATCAGTTGGAATTGGAGTCACATCCTCAATCTTCCCAACCTTCAAACCACTTCTAACCAAAGCTCTAATCGCGGATTGAGCTCCAACCCCCGGGTTTCTATTCCCATGACCGCCAGGAGCTCTAATCCGAACATGAACACCTTCAACACCTCTTAACCTAGCCTTCTCAGCAGCTTTAAAAGTAGCTTGCATTGCAGCGTAAGCCCCGCCCTCCTCCCTGTCAGCCTTAACAATCATACCCCCACTCGCGACAGCGATAGTCTCAGCGCCGCTTAAATCAGTTATCGTTATAATCGTGTCATTCTTAGAAGAGAAAATATGCGCTACACCCCACTTACCAGCATGAGTGACCGCCTCCCTCCTCTGCTTTAAATCACGCTTAAAACCTAGAGTTTGACCTTCAACCTTACCATCAACTTCAACACTGTCCACTCTCAAAATCACACTCTCTCCACTGAACCCTCATCGCTAAAACTAACAAGCATTGAAGGCGAAGTGCACTTCCTACCCCCAACTAAAACGTGACCGTGAACTATAGCCTGCCTGCTTTCAAGCATGCTCCTAGCGAGACCCTTCCTAAAAACAACACTTTCAAGCCTCCTATCTAAAACATTTTTAACATCAAGATTAAGCAAATCATCAAAACTTGAAACCTTACCTAAAAAAAACCTTTCAACCCTTTTCATCAAACCCTCCTTTCTAAGCGCAACGCCCTTACCCTCCCTAGCTAAAAGCATTCTAGCCTCTCTTCTAATCTTCCTTAAAACAGTTTTCGCCATCCACAACTCCCTCATATTCTTAAGCCCGTAATCCACTAACAACCTCCTCTCCTCAACAATCCTACTCTTATCCCAAACCCTTCGAGGAGTTTCATACTGCTTCCTAAGCCTGCCTGGATCTCCCATAAACTACTTCTCACCTTCCTTCTTAGCAGCTGGCTTCAACACCTTCTTCTTTGAAACACCCACAGTAGCGCCAGTCCTCCCAGTACTTCTCGTATGCTGCCCCCTCACCTTCTGCCCTAACATGTGCCTCCAACCCCTATAACTTTTCAACTCCTTCTCCCTAGCAATATCCTGCTTAACACTTATAAACAACTCGCTTCCAAACAAACTCCCCTCCCTCCCTCTTCTATTCAAAACAAAACTTTTAACACCAACACTCGCAGGGTTAGCAACCGCCTTCTCAACCAACTCAACCTGATCATCACTTAAACTCTCAACAAGCGCGTCACCACTAACCCCGAACTTTTCAAGCCCACTGCAAACAGCAGCGCTTAAACTAAAACCAACCCCTTTAACCTTTCTCAACGCTCTCCTAAGAGGAACGCTCCCGCTAACATCAACACCGCAAAGCCTAACAACACCCTTCCTTTCAACCTTAACCTCAGGCTTCACAAGCTTAAACTTTTTTTCCTTCTTAACCTCTCTATCCATCTTACAAATCAAAACCTTTTTAAAATTTTTAAAAAACGCCGGGACTGAGATTTTCGAAAAAAAATTTCGAACTCAGGAGGCCTTTCGGCCACACGCTCACAAGCAATAACTTTAACTAACGTCAAAGAAAACATCTCCAGGCGTGCGCATTACCACTCTGCCATCCCGGCGTGGGAAAACACCAGATGGGCAAAGTTAACTTTTCTAATAAGTTTGTCATGAATAAGAATAAAAAACTTTTCTTTCAAAAAAACCCCTTTCCCTTCTCGCAAAACCCCCCTTGTGAAAAACTTTAAACTCAAAAAAATCTTTTTTCTTCATTAAAAGTTTAAACCGTTAACAACCCCCCAGAGGAAAGAAAAGAGTGTTAAATTTTTTTGAAAGGGAAGGTTTTCACCGTTTCGCTTAACCTCGCTAGAAACCGAAAGCCCTAGCGAGCCACCCGATCACAAAAAAAAGTAAAACAATTGAAACAATTAAATTAAAATAAACAATCAACTTTAAATCCGCAAGCCTCTTCTCCAACACTTTATCAACTTTATCCTCCACGTTTTTAACACTCTCAACACTTTTCTCTAAACCGTCAACTTTAGCGTCTAAAACCTCAAAAGCTTCAAACAAATCCTTCTTCATAAAACCCCCCTCCTCTTCTCGCTTTCCAAACCCGTTTAAAAAAAAAATTTTAGGTAATTTTAAGCTGGCTAACCTTTAAAAAACCTTCCCCCCCTCTCCTCCCAATTGTGAAGAGTTTAAACTCACTGTTTTTGAAATATAAAACCTGTGAACTCGTAAGCTAGTTTTGCAATTAAAACATTCGGAGCTTCAAAACCCGGGATTGGTGAAAGCTCCACGAAATCCACTCCGACAATTTTTTTCTTGGAAGATAAAACTTTTAAAAAACTCGCCACTTCACTCCAAAGCAAACCCCCCGGTTCTGGCGCGCCAGTGCTCGGCATTATAGAAGGGTCTAAAACATCCACGTCAAAACTCACGTACACCTCCCCGCTTAAAGATTTTAAAATTTTTTCAACGTCTTTCAAATCTTTAAAAAATTTAACGCTTTCAACCCGGTCAAAACAACTTCTCACCCCCACCACTACAACATTAAAACCTTCATCCACTAACCTCTTAACAACACAAGCGTGACTAAACTTACTACCTTCAAAATCATCCCTGTAATCAAGATGAGCGTCAAAAACAAGCACTGAAACACTTTTATTAAAACACCTAACCGCTCCAAGAGTTATCGAATGCTCCCCGCCTAGCAAAAGCGGGAGCTTCCCACTCTTAACCACGCTGCTGACAACCCCTTCAACTTTTTTAATCATATCCTCCGGACTGCTCACCACGCTTTCAACTTCAGGTAAAGTGAAAAAACCAACCTTCTCGCTAACATCAAAACCGCACTCCAAGTCAAAACTTTCAAGAAACTTTGAAGCCCTCAAAACCGCTTCAGGCCCTCCTCTGCAACCTTTCCCGTAAAAAACAGTTCCATCGTAAGGCACTGGAATCACGACAACCTTACAATCACTTAAACTCTTACCAGAATCAAAAAAACCAATTTCAATCAAAACCACGCTTCACCTTAAAAACAGTTTAAAAACCCCCTCATTAAACTCGATTTTTTTTATTTTTTCGAGTTAAGAGGAACGCCGAACTTTTTCTGCCCCGCGTCCCTATACAACTCAGGAATAACATTAAAAGCGCAAAACGGCACTATCTTATCATCAGGAGTGGCGTAGTGAATAACACACTTTTGCACTCTTTCAATATCATAATTATACAAGTCCATAAAATGCATCATACCAATAAATAAAGAATTATTATGAAGCTTACCTAAACTTGAATAGTCATGCTTCACAAGAGCGTCGAACAAAAGCCTGTAAATATCTAACCACCTAGGCTTTTTTGAACTGTCAATAAAACCTCTAAGCTTGTACAACAATTTAGCGGTGAACAAAAACCTACCTCCAACCACTTTAACCTCGCCACTGCTCTCCTTTAAAAACTCAGCTAACCCTTCAACATCAACAAACCGGGTTATAGGAATAATTTTATCCTCATCTTTAAAAACATAAGTTCCCATCCCGCAAGCGAAATGAGCGTTCAAATCATACTGCGCTTTACCAGTTAAACTTTCAACAAAATCAGAGAAAGCGCCAGTGTAAGGAATAGGGTAAAAATCACTCCTCCCCACCGCGCCGTTAGTGTGCTCTTCAATTCTCTTAATAACATCAGGAATGGTAACCCTCATCCGCTCCCTCTCACTCCGCGGCATCATACCCACAAGAGAAACCGGTTGATAGTTAACACCCCTCACAACATCACTGTTCTGCAAACCGAAATCTAAAATATCGCCAACCTCGAAATCATTAACACCCCCGATAACCGTTGGAACAAGCACGACACTAACCCTTTTAACCCTCCTAGCGTTCTCCAAAACCTTAGGAATAGCCTTATGATTCTTAGGATTCGTCTTCGCAGAAACCCCGTCAAAACTTAAATACAACACTCCCACGCCAGCTTCAACAAGCTTCTTAAACAACTCTGAATCCTCCCCGATTTTAATCCCATTAGTGTTAAGCTGAACATGCTCGAAACCCTCCTCCCTCGCCATTCTTACAATATCAACAAGATCACTTCTCATAGTAGGCTCGCCGCCAGTTAACTGGACCGCGTTACACGCCACCGGTTTTTCACTCCTAACACTTCTCATCATCTTTCTAACCTGCTCCAAACTAGGCTCGTAAACATAACCCGCCTTCTCAGCATAGAAAAAACAATACCAACAATTCAAATTACACCTGTTCGTGACAACAATATTAGCTAACGCCGTGTGACTCTCATGCGCGTCGCACAACCCGCAGTCAAAAGGACACCCTTTCTCAACCTTAGTGTTAAAAACCTCTAAACTCCGCTTACTCCTCGCCCACTTTTCAGCCTTATAATACATTTCAGCGTCGCTCCAGTAAACATCAACAAAATCACCATGTTCAGGGCAAGTCTTCGACATCATAATCTTACCATTCTCCTCGTAAACCCTAGCTTTCAAAACCTTTAAACACTCAGGGCAAAGAGAAGTAGTCTCATGAATAAGCTTCCGCCCGGTCTTCTCAAATTCTTCAGTTAAAACTTTCAAACGGTTTGGACACCTTAAACTCTTTCAAAAATCAAAAAACTCTAAACAACGCGCTCCACCCCCCCCACCCGTTTAAATTCAAAATCCTCTCTGGTTTAATTCTCAGTAAAATTTTTTAAACATTTCCATTCAACGAAATTCAACCGCGCCCAGTCTACATTTAGCAAAACTTTAAAAAAAAGTGATGCTTTTTTTAAATCAAACCGTTATCTGTAAGGAGGTGGAAAGTAGGCTCGGGTTTTTAGAAACCAAGGATAAACCCCTTTCCCCCCCTTATTTGCCGCTTTGGTTTCCCGCCGCTAACCTCCCTCCCGGTTCTTCTACTCGTTAAAACTTTAAATGCTGATTTTCAAGCCAAGAGACTTCTTCAACTCGCGGTACCTATTCCTAATAGTAACCTCAGTCACGCCGGCAACGTCAGCCACCTCCTTCTGAGTTCTCCTCTCATTAGTCATAACACTAGCAATGTAAACCGTAGCCGCGGCCACTCCCATAGGACCCCTACCTGAAATCAAACCCTTCTTCAAAGCCTGGTCCAAAATCTCATTAGCCTTAGCTTGAGTGTCACCTGAAAGCTTCAAAGCGCTCACAAACCTTGAAATGTAAAACCTAGGGTTCGTCAAAGGCACTTTCAACTCCAACTCCTGAGTAATCAAACGATAAGTCCTTCCAATCTCCTTCTTTGGAATCTCAGCAATCTTCGAAATCTCATCCAACGTTCTAGGAATCGAGTACTGCCTGCAAACAGCGTAAATAACCGCGCTCACCACGCTTTCAATCTGCCTACCTCTAATCAAACCCCTCTCCACACACTTCCTATACAATAAAGCGCTTGACTCTTTAACATTCTCAGGAAGATTCAAATGCGTGGCAACCCTGCTCAACTCGGTTAAAGCGATAGAAAGATTCCTCTCAATACTGTTTGAAATAGAAGCTCTTTTATGCCACTTCCTCATCCTATACAACTGCGCTTGCTGAGAAGAGTCAATCTTACCACCCCTAGAATCCCGGTTATACTGGTCAATCTCAGTAACTAAACCCCTGTTAGGACTCATATACTTCAACGGAGCTCCAGTATGCATTCTTGAATTCCTCTGCTCAGCGTCAAAAGCCCTCCACTCAGGCCCCTCCTGAATAGCATTCTCCTCAATAACAAAACCGCAATCCTTACACACGATCTCCCCCCTGCTTGAATCTTTTTTCAAATTCTTACTCCCACACTCAGGACACTTAGTTATCATCTCCTAAAACCACCTTTTTTTAATTTAAAAAAAAATTTTTTCAATTCTTACTCGAAGACAAAACTTTCCCCTCTAAACCCTTCTTCAAAGGCCTTGCGAGATAAAAAGGCTCTCCCACCCTTCCAATCGTCTCAAAAACCTCAGCGACTTTCACCCCCTCTAAAAAAAGAGGTGACCGCTCCACAGGCTTCCCAGAATCACTTGAAAGAAGAAGATTCCCTTTCCTAGTTTCAAGCAACACTCTAAAAAACATATTAAAATCCAAAGAGAAAAGTTTAAATTAATTATGCTCAAACTAGTATTTAAATCTTACGCGTTTAAAAACCCCCCCCTTTTTTTTCCCAACCCCTGAAAACCACCTTTCCTTCAAAAAAATTTTTTTTTAAAAGCCACCGCGTGGACCGGGGAGCTTTCTTTCAGAGAGAAAAACTCTCTTGCAAAAAACTTTTTTCCCGAGCGCGGGTTGGAGTGTTTAAAAAAATTTGAGAAAACTCACCATAAAGTATTTTAAGCTTACCCGCTCAAAAAATAAAATGATAAGCGGGGTGGAATTATTAATCTTTCTGACCGCGGGCTTAATAGCATTCCACGTCATAGGCGATTCAAACCTCGCCACGATGATTATAGGAGTTATAGCCGCGATCATAATAATACAGTCAATAAACACGACGACGACAGAAACTCTGCTCATGTCAGCACTTGCTGTTTACGCTTTGGCTTTCGGGTTAAAACCAGAGTCGCTGCCTTCAACAGAAACCGTTGGAAAAAGCTTAAAAGCAGTTGTTTTAATAATAGTAATCGCCCTGGCTTTGAACATGATTTAACAAAATCAGTTTAAAAAAAAATTTTTAAAAAAAATGGTTTTTAAAGCGAGTGTAAAAAAAAGAGGTTTTTTGAGAGGAAAATGGTTGAGTTTATTTGCGGTAAGTGCGGAAAGCAGTTCACAGATGAGGAGATTCAAATTAAAAACGGTTTCATAAGATGCCCGTACTGTCAGTACAGGGTATTATACAAGAAAACCCCTCCTCTAGCCGTGACTGTTAAAACAGATTAAAAAAGAGAGAGTAAGTGATTTTCAAGAAATGTTACATAAACCACGACATGGAAGCCTCGCGTTCAGAGTGAGGAAAAGATCTAAAACAATCACCCCTAGAGTTAACGCTTGGAGTAAAGAAAAACCAGGTGTGAGCGGGTTTGCAGGTTATAAAGCAGGTATGAAACATGTTTTAATGATAGAAGACTCTGAATCCCCTCTTAAAAACCAGCAGGTGACTAAACCAGTAACGTTAATCGCAGTGCCACCAGTTTTTGTTTACGGTGTAACACTATACAAGAAAACTCCTGTTGGGTTGAAAAAAACAGGGGAGGTTAACGCTACTAACCATCCTAAAAATGTTAAAAGAGCGCTCACCCCGGCTAAAAAAACTAAAAAAATTGAAGATTTTGATTTTGATGAAGCGAGACTGCTTGTGACAACACAACCTGAAAAAATTAAACTTAAAAAGAAGCCAGATGTGATTGAAATCGCTGTGGGAGGGTCGAAGCAAGAGCAAGTTGATAAAGCTAGAGAGTTGCTTGGGAAAGAGTTAAAATTCACTGATGTTTTTAGCGAGGGAGAGTATGTTGATTGCATAGCAGTGACTAAAGGGAAAGGTTTTCAAGGAGTGGTTAAAAGGTTTGGAGTGGCGTTAAACCCGGTGAAAGCAACTCAAGCGAGAAGGCACGGCGGGTCTTTAGGCGCTCAAAGGCAAGCGAAAGTGTTCTACACTATCCCCAGAGCGGGGCAGACTGGATTTCATAAAAGAACAGAGTTAAACAAAAGAATAATGAAGTATGAAGAAAAGCCAGTGGAGTTGAAAAACTTCGGGAGGGTGGTTCAGTACGCTGTAATACAAGGGAGCGTGCCAGGCCCTGCTAAAAGAGTGGTGATACTTAGAAAGTCGATAAGAAGAAATAAAACGCTTAAACCGCAAGTGTTACAAGTGATTTAAAAAAACATGAAGTTTAAAATTATAGGAGAGGAGAGAGAAATCGAGCTTCCAAAGCAGTTTGAAGAAGCTTACAGGCCTGACTTGATTAAAAGAGCTTTCGAAGCGTTCGCATCGCAAAACTACCAGCCTAAAGGAAGTTATAAGTACGCTGGACTTCAAAACGTGGTTGAGTACTACGGTAGGAGGAACGCGTGGAGAGCGACGATTAACACTGGAAGGTCGAGACTGCCAAGAGAGAAGATAGCTAAGGGCAGGAGCGGGAGAGTGTTAAGAGTTCCTAACGCGGTTAAAGGAAGGAGAGCCCACCCGCCGAAAGCAGAAAAGAAAATAAAACTTAAAATAAATAAAAAAGAACAGTTCAAAGCGTTGAGAAGCGCTATAACCGCTACGATTAAAGAAGAAATGGTTAAAAAAAGAGGGCATTACTTTCAACAAATACCCTTAATAGCACCGCAAAAAATTGAAAACTTTCAAAAAACTAAAGAACTTAAAAAATACCTTTCAACTCTAGGAGTTTTAGAAGATCTTAAAAAAAGCGAGAAAAGAAAAAAAAGAAGTGGAGTGTCGCTTTTAAGAAGAGGAGGGTACAAAACGAGAAAAACAATTTTGATAGTAGTCAGTGGAGACTGTCCAACCATTAAAGCAGGCGCGAGCATTCCAGGCGCTACAATTAAAAAAGTTGAACTCTTAAACATAAACGACCTCGCGCCGGGCGGGATCGCCGGCAGGCTGACAGTTTGGAGTGAAAACGCTGTCAAAAAAATGAAAGAGTTAAAACTATTCGAGTGAACTGGGGAAAATGAAAAACATTCAATACTTGTTAAACACTGAGAAAGCGAACAACAGTATAGACAAGCAGAACAAGCTTACATTCATAGTTAAAATTAATTCAACCAAAAAGGAAATAAAAGATGAGATTGAAAAAGAGTTTAACACGCAAGTTAAAAAAATAACCACTCTCGTGACGGTGAACGGTAAGAAAGCAGTGGTTACATTTAAAAAGCCAGGTGAAGCGGCTAACATTGCAAGTAAAATGAAACTAGTGTGAACGAAAAATGGGGAAACCGTTAATACAACAAAGAAGAGGGAAAGGAAGCCCGGCTTACACGGCGCCCAGCCACCGCTTTTTCACTAAACTTAAATACCCTAAAAACCTCGCCGGGAGGGGTCAAGTGGTAAGATTTATAGACGACCCTGCTAGGACGACCATTCTAGCGGAGATACTAATGGAAAACAAGCAGAAAATATATAACATTGCAACTGAAGGGATGAGAATTGGAAGCGAGGTTAAAGTGAATGGTTTCAACGCTGGGGATATAACTGAAGTGGGAGCGCTTAAAGAAGGAACGCCAGTGTATAACATCGAGCTTAAACCTCAAGACGGCGGTAAGCTGGTAAGAGCGAGTGGGAGCGTCGCGTACATTGAAAATCAAGATGAGGAGAGCAATCAAACGCAAATCCTCCTACCGTCGAAAAAAACAGTGAGCTTGCCTAAAAAATGTCTCGCAACCATAGGAGTTCCCGCTGGAGGCGGGAGGCTTGAAAAACCTTTTAAAAAAGCAGGTAAGCACTACCACGCCGCGCTAGCGAGAGGGAAAGAATTCCCGGTTGTTAGAGGAAGCGCTATGAGCGCGTACAACCACCCGTTCGGAGGGAGAAGCTTCGGTAAGCCCACCACTGTTCCGAGAAGCACCCCGCCAGGAAGAAAAGTAGGGCACATAGCAGCGAAAGCGACTGGAAGGAAAAAAAAGTGATTTGAAAGAAAATGGTGAAAAAAATATTTTACAACGGAGTGGATGTTGACGAGATAGCTAAAATGACGCTCGAACAATTCACGCTAATACTTAAAAGTAAAGAAAAAAGAACAATGAAAAGAAAAAGTGAAAAAATCAAAAAACTCCTTCAAAAAATATCAAAAAAAACAGGAGTGGTGAAAACCAAAGTGAGGGAAATGGTTATCACGCCCTCAATGCTGGGAAGACAGTTTAAAGTGTACAACGGTAAAGAGTACGTTGACGTGACCGTTAAACCAGAAATGATAGGAAGAAGACTGGGAGAATTCTCAATACCAATTAAAAAAGTCGTGCACCACGGTCCAGGAGTTGGAGCTACGAGAGGAAGCAGGGCAGTGGAAACAGCTAAAACGTGATTTTTTCTATGTATAACAAGTACAGTGTGAAAACAACAGAAAAAGAAGCTAGAACTAAAACACCTAACTTAAACGCTTCCTATAAAGATTTAACTCAAATCTGCAAAAACATTAAAGGTTTAAAAGTTGAAAAAGCCCTTCAACTGTTAGACGAGGTTATAAAAAAAGAAACCCCCATTCACTACCACACGTTCAACAAACACTTAGGACATAGAAAAAAAATAAAAGGAAAAGGAAGATACCCTGTTAAAGAAGCTAAACTAGTCAAAAAAACACTTAAAACCGCTATAGCGAACGCGACTCTTAAAGGCCTGCAGAAAGAAAAACTTGTGATCACCACGGCGACGGCGAACAAACAACACGTCTACCCTCGATACAAAAAATACTGGGTTGGCCCTATAATAATAGGATTTGGAAAACAAGCATTATACAGCAACTACACCACAGCAATACTTGAAATAATCCTAAAAGAGGTTTAAACGAGAAATGGCGACAGAAAAAAAATTCATTGAAACGAGCTTGGAAGAAATTAAAATCAAAG
>Ga0078972_1002076_pt1 | contig 69221 bp, 64 predicted proteins | sample YelNatPaOPGAMG01_FD_67568 | JGI IMG/M metagenome (GOLD analysis project Ga0078972, IMG submission 67568) | Hot spring thermophilic microbial communities from Obsidian Pool, Yellowstone National Park, USA - OP-RAMG-01 (SPADES assembly) (version 2) | ecosystem: Environmental > Aquatic > Thermal... | reverse complement strand
CGGTCAGCGCCGCCTCGGCGGCCATCGCAACCCCGTTGGTCGCCGGCGACGAGGTGCTGTCGGTGCTGCCGGGCACCCTGCCGGCCGCCGAGCTGACCCGCCGGCTCGCCGACACCGACGCCGCCGTGATCCTCAAGCTAGGCCGGTCGTATCAGATTGTGCGGCAATCGCTTTCGGATTCGGGCCGGCTTGACGATGCGTTCTACGTGGAGCGGGCCAGCACCAACGGTGAACGCATACTGCCCGCCGCCGACGTCGAGGAGAACGGCGTGCCCTACTTCTCGCTGGCCATACTGCCGGGCGGGCGGCGCCACCGCACCCGGGCGGCGGGCACCGTGGCGGTGGTGGGACTCGGGCCCGGCGACACCGACTGGATCACGCCGCAGACCCGACGAGAGCTGGCGGCCGCGACCGATCTGATCGGATACGCCGGCTACCTGGACCGCGTGCCCGCCCGCGACGGGCAGCGCCGACATCCCAGCGACAACACCGACGAACCCGCGCGGGCGCATCTGGCCTGCTCGCTGGCCGAGCAGGGACACGCGGTCGCGGTGGTGTCGTCGGGCGACCCGGGCGTGTTCGCGATGGCCACCGCCGTGCTGGAAGAGGCCAAGCAGTGGCCGGGAGTGCAGGTGCGGGTGATTCCGGCGATGACCGCCGCCCAGGCCGTCGCCAGCCGGGTCGGGGCTCCGCTCGGTCACGACTACGCCGTGATCTCGTTGTCCGACCGGCTCAAACCGTGGGACGTCATCGCCGCCCGGCTGACCGCCGCGGCGTCCGCGGACCTGGTCCTGGCCGTGTACAACCCCGCCTCCACGTCGCGGACCTGGCAGGTCGGCGCGATGCGCGACATCCTGCTGGCCCATCGCGAGCCGGGGACGCCGGTGGTGATCGGCCGTGACGTTTCCGGGCCCGAGGAAGCCGTCCGGGTCGTGCGGCTGGCCGACCTCGACCCCGCCGACATCGACATGCGTTGCCTGCTGATCGTCGGGTCGTCGCAAACCCAGTGGCACTCAGTCGATTCGGGTGACCGGGTGTTCACGCCCCGGCGCTACCCGTTCTGATCGCCCGCCGCCCCGTTGCGCTTTGGCGCCGCGCGGGCGGGGTACCAGCGCGCTGCTTGGCTCAATGCGCGTGGCCCAGCCCCGGACCCTCGCCGCCGCTGCGCGTCATGTCGTCGGAGGCGAATTCGCTGCCATCCATCTCCGCCGTGCCGTCGCCGGCCTGCCGCGGGGCCCTGGCGGTTGCCGCATCGGCGGGCTCGCCCAGCAACAACGAGCGCACCAGCCGCCGCGGACCGAACGGCCGCAGCATCTCGCTGGCCGGGCGGGGGCGCACCCGCAGCGGCCACCAGAACCAGCGACCGAGCAGCGCGGCGATCGACGGCGTCATCAACGAGCGCACGATCAGGGTGTCGAACAGCAGGCCGAGGCCGATCGTGCTGCCGGCCTGTCCGATCGAGCGCAGGTCGCTGGCGACCATCGACATCATGGTGAAGGCGAAGACCAGGCCGGCCGCGGTGACGACCCCGCCGGTCTCGCCCATCGACCGGATGATGCCGGTCCGCAGGCCCGCCCCGATCTCCTCCTGGAACCGTGACACCAGCAGCAGGTTGTAGTCGGAGCCGACGGCCAACAGGATGATCAACCCGAACACCGGCGCGATCCAGTTCAGGTCCAGGCCCAACAGGTGTTGCCACACCAGCACCGAGAGCCCGAAGGCGGCACCCAGCGACACCAGCACCGTCCCGACGATCACCACGGACGCCACCAACGCCCGCGTGATGATCACCATGACGACGAAAATCAGTGTGATCGCGGCGATTCCGACGATCAGCAGGTCGTAGTGCGCGCCCGACTGGATGTCGCGGTAGATGGCGGCCGTTCCGGCCAGGTAGAACCTGGCGTCGGTCAGCGTCGTGCCCTTGACCGCGTGGTGCGCGGCCTCGAGTTCCGGCTTGACCGCGTCGATGCCCGCCGGGGTCGCCGGGTCCTTCTCGTGGGTGATGATGAACCGCGCGGCCTTCCCGTCCGGCGACAGGAACAGTTTCAAACCGCGCTGGAAATCGGCGTTCTGGAACGCTTCCGGCGGCAGGTAGAAGTAGTCGCCGGTTCGGGAGGCGTCGAACGCCTGGCCCATGGCGCTGGCGGTGTCGGTCATCTGCGACATCTGCGTGACCAGACCCGAGAAACTGCTGTGGATGGTGAGCAGGCTGCCCCGCATCGACTTGGCGACGGCGATGATCGGCGGGAACTGGGCCACCATCTGCGGCATGATCGCGTCGATGTTGTTGACGTCTTTGATCAGCGTGCTCATGTTCTCGCTGAACTTGTCGACGCCGTCGATCGCCTCGAACACCGACCTGGTCGCCCAGCAGACCGGGATGTTGTAGCAGTGCTGTTCCCAGTACAGATAACCCCGCAGCGGCCGCGCGAAGTCGTCGAAGTCCGAAAGGTGGTCCCGCATTTCGTCCAGCGTCGTCTGCATGGCGTGCATGTCGCCGACCATGCGATGAGTCGAGTTGCTCATCCGGGCCATCAAGCCCTGCATCCGCTCCATCGACCCGATCATGGCGCCGAGGTCGTCGCTCATCTTGAGCATGTCACCCATCCGGTCCTTCATGAACTGAAGGTTCTCCTGGATCGGGATCGATTGGGCACTGATCTGGAACGGTATCGACGTGTGCTCGATCGGACCCCCCAAGGGCCGGGTGATGCTCTGCACCATCGCGATTCCCGGTGAGCGGAACACGTCCTTGGCGAGCCGGTCCAGGAGGATCATGTCGCCGGTGTTCCGCATGTCGTGATCGCTCTCGATCATCAGGATGTCGGGATTCATGGTGGCGGCGCTGAAATGACGCTCGGCGGCCTCGTATCCGACGTTCGACGGCAGGTCTTTGGGGATGTAGTAGCGGTCGTTGTAGCTGATTTTCATGGTCGGCATGATGAGGATGCCGACGATGGCGATGGCCAGCGAGGTCGCGAACACCGCGCCGGGCCAGCGCACGCACGCGGTCCCGATGCGCCGCCAGCCGTGGACCTTGACGGCCCGCTTCGGGTCGAGCAGGCCGAACCGGCTGGCCACGGCCACCACGGCGGGCGCCACGGTCAGCGCTCCCGCGACGACGACGATCAGGCCCAGCGCGGACGGAATCCCCAGCGCCTTGAAGTACGACAGCCGCGCCAGGTGCAGACAGAAAGTGGCGCCGGCGATCGTCAGCCCGGATCCCAAAATGATGTGGAAGGTGCCGCGGAACATGCTGTAGTAGGCCGCTTCCCGGTCCAGACCGGCCTGACGCGCCTCCTGATAGCGACCGATGAGGAAGATCGCGTAGTCGGTTCCCGCCGCGATCGCCAACGAAGACAGCATGGCGACGACGAACGTCGAAAACCCCAACAGGTCGTAGTTGCCGAGCAGCGCGACGAGCCCCCGGGCCGTGCCCATCTCGAAACCGACCATGACGAGAACGAGCAGCACCGTGCTCACGGAACGGTAGGCGATGAACAGCATGATCATGATGACCACGCCCGTCACGCCCATCATCGTCAACATGCTCTTGTCGGCGGCGTCGTTCATGTCCGTGGTCAGCGCGGCCGGGCCGGTGAGATAAACCTTCAGGCCCGGGGGCGGCGATGAATGGTCGAGGGTCTCGCGGACCGCTTTGACGGACTCGTTGCCCAGGGTGCTGCCCTGGTCGCCGGCGAGGTTGAGCTGGACGTAGGCGGCCTTGCCGTCGCGGCTCTCCACGCCGGCGGCGGTGAGCGGGTCCCCCCACACGTTCTGGACGTGCTGCACGTGCTTGTGATCGGCATCCAGCTTCTGCACCAGGCCGTCGTAGTAGCGGTGCGCTTCCGGACCGAGTTTGTGATCGCTTTCCAGGATGACCATGGCGATGCTGTCGGAGTCCGACTCGTGGAACTTCGCGCCGATGCGCCTGGCGGCGATCATCGCCGGCGCATCCCCGGGCGACATGGTGACCGCGTGGTTGCGGGCGACCGACTCGATCGGCGGCACCAGCAGGTTCAGGCCCGCGGTCAGCAGCAACCATCCGATGATGATCGGCACCGCGAAGTTGCGGACGAACCGCATGAATTTCGGGCGGGTGTCGGTGTCTGTGTTCATCCGGCTTTCACCAAGCACGAGGTTTGGGCGTGGTGGCCGTCCGCCGACCGCTCGTCTTTGACCTCGCCGTTGACGGTGATGCGGCACCCGATGGTGTCGCTGTTGCCCTGTGCCACCACGTTGGCGAGCACCGCCGGCACGGTCGTGGTGATCGTGTAGGTCCAGGGCAGGCCGGTGAAGTTCGCCTGCTCCGGTTGGGCGCTCTTGTCCAGGTAGCTCACGCTTCCGACCGTGTCGGCGGGACCGTACACCTCGTAGGTGACCCGCTTGATGTGGGAGGGTTCGAGCGGCTCGGCGCTGCTTCCGGTCGCGGTGAAGATCTCGTCGGAGCCGAACACGGCACGAAGGTTGTTGACCGTCACGCCGCCGAGGACGACCGCCACCACGACGACAAGCGGGACCCAAGCCTTCTTGAGAAAGGCCAACATCGAGGTTTCCTTTCGCTCGTGGCCGGTTTCTACCGCGGTTCTACGTGGGCTGCCCAGTGGCAGTTTCACGCCTGCACTATTGCAGCTGATAGAGCCATTCGACCCTGTGGGTAATGGTCTTCAGCCACCCGGAGTGCAGTTCGTGGCCGGGTTGCGCACCCGAGTCGGCGCTCCGGCCCGAGCCCGCAGCACGGCCCGCAGCACAATTTATACCATACCCCCCACCGTATTTTGGCGGACGACCCCGGAAGCCCGGGCTGCGCCCGTGACACACCCTCAGGTGACCGGATGCAAGCGCATAAACAGCTTGTCGGCTGGCCCAATTCGGCACGTGCCGGCCCCGGTCGCCCAGCCGCCGCAGGGGGATCGGGGCCATCGCGCGGTTCTCCGAAGCCGCGGTCGTGGCTGTCGCTGCGGGCCTGGTCGACGCGACCACGATGCTCGCCGGCCTCATCCCGGCGGCTCGGACGGCCCTGGGCCGACGCCACCGGCGGCCAGCCCGCTGACCCACTCGGCGGCTTCGTCGACCGTGCACGCTGTCCGCACGCCCGCCGGCAGCGCCGGCCGCGCCACCATCACGACGGGAACATCCAGCGCGGCGGCGGCATCCAGCTTCGCCCGGGTCATGTCCCCGCCGCTGTTCTTCGTCACCAGCGCATCGATGCGGTGCTCGCGCAACAGGGCGAGCTCGTCGTCGTAGCCATACGGCCCGCGAGACAGGATGACGTGGTGACGACGCGGCATCCCGGCGCCGTCCGGCGCGGTGACCGCGCGGATCAAAAACCATGCGTCGCTGGCGGCGAAGGCCCCCACACCCGAGCGGCCGGTGGTGAGGAAGACCCGGGAATAGCATTGTTCGGCAACGGCGCCGGCCGCTTCGGTGTCGGACGTCACGACGGTCGCGACCCCCGGGTCCCAGGCCGGGCGGGCCAACACCAGATGCGGCATTCCCACGTGGCCGCAGACCTGGGCGGCGTGGGCGGTCATGGTCGCCGCGAACGGGTGGGTGGCGTCGACGACGGCGTCGATGCCCTCGTCGTGCAGCCACCGCCGCAGCCCGTCGACGCCGCCGAATCCGCCGATGCGCACCGGCCCGACCGGCAGAGCGGGGTCGGGCACGCGGCCGGCCAGCGAGCTCACGATGTCGAACCGCGGGTGCAGGGTCTTGGCCAGCGCCCGGGCCTCGGCGGTGCCGCCGAGCAGCAGTACCCGCATCAGTGCCGGCTCCCCCGAGTCCGCCCGCTCGAATACAGGTAGCTGTCGGTGAACCCCTGCGCGGCCAGCACGTCACCGACGACGATGACGGCGGTTCGGGTGATGGCGGCGTCGTGCATCTGCCCGGCGATGTCGCCGAGCGTGCCGCGCAGCACGCTCTGCTGCGGCCAGCTCGCAAAAGCCACCACCGCAGCCGGTGTCTCGGGACGGTAGCCGCCCGCCAGCAGTTGCGGGACTATGGCATCGATCTGGGCGGCGGCCAGGTGCAGGACCAGGGTGCCGCCGGATCGGGCGAGCCCGGCCAGTTCCTCACCGGGCGGCATGGGGGTCGACAGGGTGGCTATCCGGGTCAGCGTCACCGTCTGCGCCACCCCGGGTACGGTGAGCTCGCGCCGCAGGGCGGCCGCGGCGGCGGCGAAAGCCGGCACGCCGGGCACGATCTCGTAGCCGATGCCCAGTTCGTCGAGCCGGCGGCACTGCTCGGCCACGGCACTGTAGAGCGACGGGTCCCCGGAGTGCAGCCGCGCCACGTCGTGACCCGCGGCGTCCGCGTCGGCCAGTGCGGTGACGATCTGTTCGAGCGTAAGCGGGCCGGTGTCAACGACTTTCGCAGCCGACGGGCACAGCGCCAGCAGGTCGTCGGGCATGATGGACCCCGCGTAGAGGCATGTCGCGCATCGCTGGAGGATTCGTTGGCCGCGCACCGTGATCAGGTCGGCGGCGCCGGGGCCGGCCCCGATGAAGTAGACCGTCACCGCGTCACCGACCACTGGGTGACCGGGTACTGCGGGCGCCAGCCGGTGAACTCGCCCAGCGACTCGCCCTGATAGTGCTGAAAACGTTGCAGCTGTCCGCCGAATCGTGAGTGTGCCTGGATGACAGCGGCTTCCGATTCGGCCGTGACCACATTGGCGACCAAGCGTCCCCCCCTGGTCAAGTTGTCCAAGCATGCGTCGAGCAGACCCGGTTGGGTCAGGCCGCCGCCGACGAAGATCGCCGACGGGGTTTGCGCCCCGGCGAACGCCCCGGGCGCGTCGCCGCGCACGTCGACGGTCACGCCCGAGGCGGCGGCGTTGCATTCGACGTTTCTGCGGCGCCGTGCGTCGCGTTCGAACGCGACCGCGCTGCAGCCCGGCCAGCTGCGGCACCACTCGACGCCGATGCTGCCCGATCCCGCGCCGACATCCCACAGCCGCTCCCCCGGCCGCGGCGCCAACGCCGCCAGCGTGACCGCCCGCATCGCGTATTTGGTGATCTGGCCGTCGTGCACGAACGCGTCGTCGGGCAACGGCGAGACGCGTTCGTCGGGCAGGTAGCGCACGGCGATCACGTTGAGGTCGTCCACACCCGCCGGGGCGCTGCCGGCCCACTGCCGCGCGGTGCCGTCGCGGCGACGTTCTTGCGGGCCGCCGAGCTGTTCGAGAGCGGTCATCGCGGAATCGCCACGCCCGTGGGCCGTCAGGAGCCCCGCCAGCGTCGCGAGTGTGGTGTGGTCACGCGAGAGCACGACCGCCCGGCCGCCGCGGCGCACGGCGGTGTCGGGCCGCGCGGTCACCAGACTGATCACCTCGGTGTCGTGGACGTTCCAGCCCATCCGGGCGCAGGCCAGCGTGACCGACGAGACGTGCGGCAACACCCGGACTTTGGCGGGGCCGAACAGCCGGATGAGAGTGCCGCCGATGCCGTGCATCAGCGGGTCTCCGCTGGCCACCACGTGGATGTCGCCGACGGCGTCGGCGGGCAGGTTCCGCAGGGCGGGCAGCATCGGCGACGGCCACTCCCGGCGTTCGGCGGTGACGGTGCCGTCCAGCAGAGAGAGCTGCCGCTGCGCGCCGTAAATTACTGTGGCTCTTAATAATTCGGTGCGCGACGCCGGCGACAGGCTCGCCATGCCGTCGGCGCCGATCCCGACCACGACGATCATGCGCGCCGATCCTTCTCATCGCTTCGCGATGCCTCGTCGCCGGCGCGGATCATCGCGGCATCCTGCGCCACACGAACTGGGGAAGCAGCCGCATGACGAAGAACGTCGGCCGCAGCGCCCACGGGATCCACACGGTGCGCCGCCCTTTGGCCAGGGCGTGCGCGGCGGCCTCGGCCACCTGCTGCGGGGTGCTGGGCAGGGGCGCGGGCGCCATGCCCTGCGTCATGCGCCCGATCACGAATCCCGGGCGGACGATCAGCAGCCTGACACCGCTGCCGTGCAGGGCGTCCGCCAAGCCGCTGGCGAAACCGTCCAGGCCGGCCTTGGCCGAGCCGTAGACGTAGTTGGCGCGGCGCACCCGGATCCCGGCCACCGAGGAGAACACCACCAACGATCCGCGGCCGGCTTGACGCATGACGGCCGCCAGGTGGGTCAGCATGCTGACCTGCGCGACGTAGTCGGTGTGCACGATGGCGGTGGCGTGGGCGGCGTCGGTCTCCGCGCGGGCCTGATCGCCCAGAATTCCGAAGGCCAGCACGGCGGTGGCGATGGGCCCATGGGCGTTGACGACGGAGGCGACCAGCGGGCCGTGCGAGGCCAGGTCGTCGGCGTCGAACTCTTGGGTGTGCACTGCTGCCGCGCCGGCGGCTTGCAGCATGGCGACCTGCTCGTCGAGCCGGTCGGCGTTGCGGGCGGCCAGCACCACCGTCGCTTCAGGAGCCAGGCGGCGGGCGAGTTCGATGCCGATCTCGCTGCGGCCGCCCAGGATCAGTATCGGGCCTGCGCCCGTGTCGTCCACGGCTGCGATTATCACCTGCGCTAGCGTGGGCGGTGATGGCGAACACCACTACCCGGCTCACCGACGACGCGCTGGCATTCCTGTCCGAGCGTCATCTGGCCATGCTGACCACGCTGCGCAACGACGGCTCACCGCACGTCGTGGCGGTGGGATTCACCTTCGATCCCAAGACCCACGTCGCGCGGGTCATCACCACCGGCGGGTCGCAGAAGGCGGTCAACGCCGACCGCGCCGGCGTGGCCGTGCTCAGCCAGGTCGACGGCGCCCGCTGGCTGTCCCTGGAGGGCCGGTCCAAGGTCAACGCCGACGCCGACGCCGTGCGCGATGCCGAGCTGCGCTATGCCCAGCGCTATCGCACCCCCAAGCCCAACCCGCGGCGGGTGGTCATCGAGGTGCAGGTGGAGCGGGTGTTGGGGTCGTCGAGCCTGCTCGAGCGGGGCGACGGATAGCGGGCCTTGCTCCGGCCGAGTTACCCAGAAACAAGGCCATCAGCACCCAGATTTCCCCGCGGTTAGCCATCTCCCCTGCGCGGGTCCGTATTCAGTACCCGAAGTGTCATCCCCAAACTTCGGCAAGACTTGAGTTGGCCGATCTTCGTCGGCGACGGCGTTGTGCCACCGACCACCAGCCCCTCCGGCAGCCAGCGGGCGTTCACCAGCAGCTTCCACGTGCCGCCTTCGCGGGCGCACGGCGTGTCGGGGTTCAGGTCGGCCGGGATGTCCCGGCTGGTAGGCCGCATACCCGCCCATCGAGTAGCCCGAGATCACGGTGCGGTTGGGGTCGGTGCCGAACTGTTCGGCCACCCGCGCCCACACTTCCCAGACGTTGAGTCCCCCGGTGCCGAAATACCAGGTCGACGGTCCTCGGGCCAGCGGCGCGATCACCATCGAGTCGCGGCCCTCGCAGACCTCGTGCAGCAGCCGCGGGTCGATCGCGACGAACTGGTACTGCCTCAGCGCAAGCGAGTGCAGCAACAGGGTCAGCGGCAACGTGCGGCCCGGCGTGAAGCTCGACGGCACGGAGATCGAATACGGTTGCACCCGCCCGAGGAACTGCGCCTTGGCGCTGAAGATGCACCACGACGTCGGCGAGGTGGCGGGCGATACGAAGCGGAAGCAGGGTGAGATCCCCCCGGAGTGACACCCCGCCCGACCTGCGCGGCGCCGGTGACACCTTCAGCGAGACGCGGGGACCACGATCAGCTCGTGCGGCCGGTTGTTGACGGCCACGGCGCCGTCGGCGGTGACGACGACGATGTCCTCGATGCGCGCACCCCACCGACCGGGGAAGTAGATCCCCGGCTCGATGGAAAAAGCCATCCCCGGGGCCAGCGGCAGGTCGTTGCCGGCGACGATGTAGGGCTCCTCGTGCACCGACAGGCCGATCCCGTGCCCGGTGCGGTGCACGAAGTACTCCGCGAGCCCGGCCCCGGCCAGCACGTCGCGGGCGGCAGCGTCGACCCGCTCGGCGCTCACGCCCGGACGCACCGCCTCGAAGGCCGCGCGCTGGGCGCGTTCGAGCACCGAATACCGTTGGGCCACCTCGGGTTCGGGATCCCCGATGCTGTAGGTGCGGGTGCAGTCGGAGTGGTAGCCGGGCTCGCAGACTCCCCCGATGTCGACGACGACGATGTCCCCCGCCCGCAGTTCGCGTTCCGAATAGCTGTGGTGCGGGTCGGCGCCGTGTGGTCCGGAGCCGACGATGACGAACGCGACTCCCGAATGTCCTTCGGCGACAATGGCTTCGGCGATGTCGGCGGTGACGTCGGCTTCGGTGCGGCCGGGGACGAGGAACTCCGGCACCCGGGCGTGCACCCGGTCGATGGCAGCGCCGGCCTTACGCAACGCGTCGAGCTCGCACGCCTCCTTGACCATCCGCAGCCCGCGCAGGACGTCGGTGGCCAGCACCGGCAGCCTCCCGAACGCGTCGGCCAGGGGCAGCAGGTGCAGCGCAGGCATGGAATCGGTGACGGCGGTCGCGAGGCGGCCACCGCCCAACGCCGCACTCACCAGCGCGTAGGGATCGTCACCGTCGACCCAATCGTGCACCGTCAGGCCCAGTTCGGCGATGGCCGATCCCGTCAGGGAGGCCAGCTCCAGGCGCGGCACCACGACGGTCGGGTCACCGGAGGCCGGCAAGACCAGCGCGGTGAGCCGCTCGAACGTCTGGGCCCGCGAGCCGACCAGATACCGCAGGTCATAACCCGGGGTGATCACCAGGGCGTCGAGGCCGGCGCCGGCGGTCGCGGCGGCCGCCGCGGCCAGCCGTTGGGCATACACGCTCGCGTCGAATCGGTCGGAGTCCACGGCAGCCAGGCTAGCCCGGTGCGGCGGCGACGGCGAGCAGACGCAAAATCGCCCCAAAACGCCTCGTTTGGGGCGATTTTGCGTCTGCTCGCGGGAAGCGGCGTGAGACCATACGCGGCATGCGATCGCCACTGTTGCTGCTCGACGGCGCCAGCATGTGGTTCCGCTCGTACTTCGGCGTGCCCTCGTCGATCACCGCTCCCGACGGCCGGCCGGTCAACGCCGTCCGCGGCTTCATCGACTCGATGGCCGTGGTGATCACCCGGCAACGGCCCGGCCGGCTGGCGGTGTGCCTGGACCTGGATTGGCGCCCGCAGTTCCGGGTGGATCTCATCCCGTCCTACAAGGCGCACCGGGTGGCCGGGCCGGAGCCGCAGGGCGCACCCGACGTCGAGGAAGTCCCCGACGACCTGACCCCGCAGGTCGGCATGATCACCGACCTGCTCGACGCATTCGGGATCCCGACGGCCGGTGCAGCCGGCTACGAGGCCGACGACGTGCTGGGCACGCTGGCGGCGCGGGAACGCGACGACCCGGTCGTCGTGGTCAGCGGAGACCGCGACCTGCTGCAGGTGGTGACCGACGACCCCGTGCCGGTGCGGGTGCTCTACCTGGGCCGCGGACTGAGCAACGCGACCCTGTTCGGGCCCACCGAGGTGTCCGATTACTACGGCGTTCCGGCGCAGCGGGCAGGGGCGGCCTACGCGGAACTGGCGCTGTTGCGCGGTGACCCGTCCGACGGCCTGCCCGGCGTGCCGGGCATCGGCGAGAAGACGGCGGCCACCCTGCTGGCACAGCACGGCTCGCTGCGGCAGATCCTCGCCGCCGCCGGCGACCCGCAATCGAAGATGGCCAAGGGACTGCGCGCGAAACTGCTCGCCGCCGCCGACTACATCGAGGCCGCCGAACGAGTGGTGCGGGTGGCCACCGACGCGCCCGTCACACTGTCGACTCCGACCGACGCCCTGCCCCTGACGGCCGCCGACCCGCAGCGCACCGCCGAGCTGGCCACCGAGCTGGGTGTCAGCTCGTCGATCGCACGGCTGCAGAAGGCACTGGACACGCTTGCGGGTTGACCGCCCCTACTGGGGCCGGCCGACCTCGTAGGTGCCCTTGTTGTCCTGGAAGGTCACCGTCACGTGCTTTTGAGCGCCGTCGATGCTGACGCTGCAGTCGAAGCTGGCGCCCCTCTTGACGGTGGGGTCGGCGCCGTTGTTGCACTGCACGTCTTTCACGTTGCGGGCGCCGTAGCCATTGGTCTCATCCGAGAGGATCTGCTGCACGCCGGTCTGGGCCTTTTTGATGTCCAGCTTGGTGGTGACGAAGAAGCCCGGCTCCCAGAAGCCGAGCACCAGCACGGCGGCGAGAAGCAGGAAGGCGATCAGGCCGACCACACCGGCGATCAACCCGGGCGGGCGCTTCTTGCCCGGTTGCTCATAGGGCGGGTACTGCTGCGGATACTGGCCCGGCTGGCCGTATTGACCGTACTGGCCCGGCTGACCGTACTGGCCCGGCTGGGCGTACTGACCCGGCTGGCCGTACTGGCCGGGCTGGGCGTACTGGCCGGGCTGGGCGTACTGGCCCGGCTGGCCGTATTGACCGTACTGGGGGCTCTGCCCGCCGTATTGCTGCTCGGGCTGCCCGTAGCCAGGCTGCTGCGGGTATTGCTGCGGGTAGGCCTGCTCCCCCTGCTGCTGGTACGGCGAATACCCGGGGGGCGGCGTGTAGGCCGGCGTCTGCCATGCCGCGTCCTGGTTGGTCTGCTGCTGCCACGGCGATCCCGCCTGGGCCGGTTCCGAGGACTGGTCGCCACCGTGAACGGGCGGTTGCCACTGCTGCTCCGGCTCCGATCCCTGCGGTCCGCTCATCATTTCTCCTCAGCCCCTTGACGTCTTGGCTTCTCGTACGGTCTCACCGTAGCTCCGGCACAGCCTACCCGGCGTCAACAGCGACGACGCCGCGCCGCACATCGTTGATGGCACGCTTGGCGACCGCCCGCAGCTCGGGGTCGGAGGCCGCATTGCGCACCTGGTCGAGCAGGTCGAGCACCTGCCGGCACCAGCGCACGAAGTCCCCCGCCAGCAACGGCGAACTGGTGCCCGCCGAAGGGTGGGCGTCGGCGGCGGCCAGCGCCGCCGACAGATCACCAGTTTGCGCCCAGCGGTAGATGACATTGACGAAGCCGTCGTCGGGCTCGCGGCCGGGGGCGATGCGGTGTGCCTGCTCGTCGGCGCGCAGCGCGGTCGACATCCGGGACGTCTGCTGCAGCGCCTGCCGCAACCGCTGGGTGGGCACCTCGGCCGCGGACGCGGATCCGGGCCCGTCGCCGCCCCGGGTCTCGTAGAGCACCGCGGAGACCACCGCCGCCAGCTCAGCGGGCTTCAATCCCGCCCACGCGTCGGTGCGCAGGCATTCGGCCACCAGCAGGTCGCTCTCGCTGTAGATGCGGGCCAGCAGCCGGCCGTGGTCGGTGACCTGGGGGTCGTCGGCCGGACCCTCGATGAACCCCCGTTCGGTGAGCAGGCCGACGATCCGGTCGAAGGTGCGCGCCAGCGAGTTGGTGGCGGCGGCCACCTTCTTTTCCAGCTGCGCGTTGTCGCGCTCGACGCGCAGATACCGCTCGGCCTGCCGCACCTGGGACTCGAGGCCGGGACTGTTGTGCGACGGGTGCCGGCGCAACTCCGCCCGCAACTCCGCCAGCTCCGGATTGTGGAACTCGCCGTCGGCGTCGCCGTCGCCACGGCGCCGCGACGGGACGGCAAGCCCGGCCACGGCCGACCGCAGCGCCGACGCCAGATCGCGCCTCACGCGCGGCTGGCGGTGTTCGACGCGCTTCGGCAAGGACATCGACCCGAGCGGACCCGACGCACCCGAATAGTCCGCCGACGAGATCCGCCCCGCCCACCGGTGTTCGCTCAGCACCAAGGGGCGCGGATCGTCGCTGTCGCGGGCCGACTCGAGCACCACCGCCAGCCCGCCGCGCCGGCCCTGGGTGATGTTGATGATGTCGCCTTTGCGCAGCGCGGCCAGCGCGTCGCCGGCCGCCTGCCGGCGCTGCAGCCGCGACGCGCGCGATTGTGCGCGCTCCAACTCGGTGATCCGCGCACGCAGCCGGGCGTAGTCCAGGATCGGCGCCTTCGGCCCGCCCAGCTCGGCGGCGATCTCGTCGAGCATCTTGGTGCCCCGCTCGATGCCCCGCACCAGGCCGACGACCGACCGGTCGGCTTGATACTGGGCGAAGGACTGCTCGAGCAGTTGGTGCGCCTGTTCCGGGCCCATGTGCTGCACCAGGTTGATCGTCATGTTGTAGGACGGGACGAACGAACTGCGCAGCGGGAAGGTGCGCGTCGACGCCAGGCCGGCCACCGCCGACGGTTCGGTGGTCTCCTCGCTGGGTTGCCAGAGCACCACCGCATGACCCTCGACGTCGATGCCACGCCTGCCGGCGCGTCCGGTCAGCTGCGTGTACTCCCCCGGCGTCAGCGGCACGTGCTGCTCGCCGTTGAACTTCACCAGCCGCTCCAGCACCACCGTGCGGGCGGGCATGTTGATGCCCAGCGCCAGCGTCTCGGTGGCGAACACCGCCTTGACCAGGCCGGCGGCGAACAGCTCCTCGACGGTGTGCCGGAACGCCGGCAGCATGCCGGCGTGGTGGGCCGCCAGGCCGCGCAGCAGCCCCTCGCGCCACTCGTAGTAGCCGAGCACCCCCAGGTCGGCATCGGCGAGGTCGCCGCACCGGTGGTCGATCACCTCGGCGATCTGCGCGCGTTCCTCCTGGGTGGTCAGCTGCAGCGGCGAGCGCAGGCACTGGTGGACCGCGGCGTCACAACCCGCCCGGGAGAACACGAACGTGATCGCCGGCAGCAGGCCCTCGGAGTCCAGGGTCGCGATCACGTCGGGCCGGGCGGGCGGGCGGTAGAACCGCGGCCGGCCGCCCGGGCGTCCGGAACCGTGCCGGCGGGGACCGCGCCAGTCCGACATGCGGTCCGCCTCCCGGCGGTGTGCGATGTGGCGCAGCAGGTCCGGGTTGACGCGCGGCTCGCGGTTGCCGTCTTGAGGCTCGCCGGCCTCGCAAACGCGATAGTCGAAAAGGTCGTAGAGACGTTTGCCCACCAGGACGTGCTGCCACAGCGGCACCGGCCGGTGCTCGTCGACCACCACCGTCGTGTCGCCACGCACGGTCTGGATCCAGCCACCGAACTCCTCGGCGTTGCTCACCGTCGCCGACAGGCTGACCAGCCGCACCTCGTCGGGCAGGTGCAGGATCACCTCCTCCCAGACCGGGCCGCGCATCCGGTCGGCGAGGAAGTGCACCTCGTCCATCACCACGTGGGAAAGCCCGCGCAGGGCGGGCGAATCGGCGTAGAGCATGTTGCGCAGCACTTCGGTGGTCATCACCACCACCGGCGCATCGGAGTTGACCGACAGGTCACCGGTCAGCAGGCCGATGCGGTCGCGGCCGTAGCGCGCCGTCAGATCGGTGTGCTTCTGGTTGCTCAACGCCTTGAGGGGCGTGGTGTAGAAGCACTTGCCGCCGGCCGCCAGCGCCAGGTGCACGGCGAACTCGCCGACCACGGTCTTGCCGGCGCCGGTCGGCGCGCAGACCAGCACACCGTGGCCTCGCTCCAGCGCCGCACACGCCCGCTGCTGGAAGTCGTCGAGCGCGAACGGCACATCGGCGGCAAAGCGGGCCAGCTCGGGCAGCTCGGTCACTGGGCGCCCGTCGTGCGCCGCGAGCGTGCGCAAAATGCCGGCCGCAGCGGCGTGTCGTCGTACCGACACGCATGCTCGCGTCGCTGCGGGGAGCTAGGTGATGTCGTCATGCTGTCCCGCGGTGAACGACGGCTCGGGCACCGGGGAGGTCACCGGGGTGGGCCGCTCGATGACCGAGGCCTCGTCGTCGGGGATTTCGGCCTGCGCTTCGCGTCTGGCCTTGCGCCTGTCGTGCAGGCGGGTGATCTGGATGGCGAACTCGAGAAGCACCGACAACGCCACGCCGAGCGCCGTCATCGAGAATGGGTCGGAGCCGGGAGTGAACACGGCCGCGAACACGAACATCCCGAAGATCAGGCCACGGCGCCAGGACTTGAGCCGCGCATAGGTCAACAACCCGGCCATGTTGAGCATGACGACCAGCAACGGGAATTCGAAGCTGACCCCGAAAACGACCAGCAGGTTGATCAGGAAGCCGAAATATCGATCCCCGGACAGCGCGGTCACCTGCACGTCGCTGCCCACGGTCAGCAGAAAGCCCAGCGCCTTGGACAACACGAAGTAGGCCAGCACGGCCCCACCGGCGAACAGCAACGCGGCCGGGACGACGAACCCGATCGCGAAGCGACGCTCGTTGCGGTAAAGCCCCGGCGTGATGAACGCCCAGAGCTGGTAGAGCCACACCGGGCAGGCCATCACCGTCCCGGCCGTGAGCCCGACCTTGAGCCGCAGCATGAACTGGTCGAACGGCGCGGTGGCCAGCAGCCGGCACTGACCGTCGGCGCTGATGCTGGCCCGCGCCGACGCCGGCAGGGAACAGTAGGGATGGCGCAGCCATTCCCCCAGGCTTTCCAGCCCGAAGACCGAATGCGAGTACCAGACGAATCCGAAGATCGTGGTGATCAGGATCGCGGCCAGCGAGATCAGCAGCCGCGTGCGCAACTCGGTCAGGTGGTCGACCAGCGACATCGTCGCGTCGGGATTGGTGCGGCTGCGCCGATTCCGCGGATCGAGACGCTTCAGCACGGCGGCGGTGCGCGCTGACACCGCTGAAATCTTGGTGGCGTTCACGACGCTGGGTCAATGGTGCCCGGGCACCACGGGGATGATGCCGCGCTACGCCGGGCGTGCTTCAGAGTGACCCTGCTCGGTGGCCGCGGGAGGGTCGACCCGTTGCGCCTGCACGGGAGTGGCGTTCGCCGACGGGGAGTCGATCGCAGACGCCTCCGACTTGCTCTCGCTCTGCATTTCACGGATCTCTGACTTGAAGATGCGCATCGACTTACCCAGCGAACGCGCCGCATCGGGGAGCTTTTTGGCACCGAACAGGACGATCACCACGACAGCGAGGATGGCCCAGTGCCACGGACTAAGACTGCCCACGTTCCTTACCTCCAGACGTTCACCCGATGCTACCGCAGCGTGGCCCGGTACCGGCGTCTCCGCGTCCCGGCGTGGTAGGTGCCGATCCGGTCACGTCTGGCCTCGATGCTGGTAGAGCTCGAGGGCAGTCGCCGCGGTGTCCCGTACCCGGCGCGCGAGCGATTCCGGCTCGAGCACCCGGACCGCCGGCCCGAAGCCCAGCACCAGACGCGTCATCCACTCGTCCGAGGCGTAGGTCATCACGGCCTCACACGATCCGTCGGCCAGCTCGCGAACCTCCCGCATCGGGTAGTACTCGAACATCCACGACGCCGAGGGCGCCACCCGCAGCCTGGCCGACGGCAGCGCCGGGTCGCCGTCGAACAGCGACATGTCCGGCGGCGCTTGCCGCGCCGGCTCCGGCGGAGCGGATGGTTCGCCCAGGTCGGTGGCGTCCACGATCCGGTCGAAACGGAACAGCCGGACCCCTTCCGCGTCGCGCGACCATGCCTCCAGGTAGCTGTGGCCACCGATCAGCAGCACCCGGATGGGGTCGACGACACGGCTGCTCAGGGTGTCGTGCGACGCCGAGTAGTAATCGATGGCGAGCGCGTGCTGGTCCTGCAGCGCCGCGCGCACCACCGCCGCGATCCGGCTCTCGGCGGGCGCGGGCTCGCCGGTGGCCGACGGCCGACCCGGGGCCTCCTGCCCGACGGCGCCGGCCGCGGCCTCGATCTTGGCGATCGCGCTGCGGGCCGCCTCCGGATCGACGACGCCCGGAATGTCGGCCAGCGCCCGCAACGCCACCAAAAGGCCGGTCGCCTCGGGCGACGTCAGCTTGAGCGGCCGGTCGATGCCCGCCGAGAACGTCACCTCGATGGTGTCACCGGAGAACTCGAAATCGATGAGGTCCCCCGGGTAGTAGCCGGGAAGTCCGCACATCCACAGCTGGTTGAGATCCTCCTCCAGCTGCGTGTCGGTCACCCCCAGGTCGGCCGCGGCCTCGGCCCGGGTGATCCGCGGATTGGCCTGGAAATACGGCACCATGTTGAGCAACCGGACCAGCCGGGCCGACACGGGCGTCACCAGCGTTCCCCCGGGCCCGCGTGGGCGCGCAGCCGGCCCAGCACGTCGTCACGCAGGGACTGCGGCTCCAGCACGACGGCGTCCGGCCCATACCCGGCGATGTCGCGCGCCAGTCGATCGGTCGATCCGATGTCGACCTCGATCACCTCACCGTCGCGGTCGCCCAGCCGGCACGCGGCCGTCGACCTCCCGGCGCGCCGCAGCGCGGTGGCCCGGCCGTCCGCGACCCAGACCCGGGCGAGCTCGCCCGTCGGAACCTCCGCTTCCGCCCGGGCGATCTTCTGCGAAACGATGCCGCGCAGATCCACGTCGCGGGGCGCCGTGATCGCACCGGGCCCTCCGATCGGCGTGACCTCGGCCCCGATGCGGGACAGCCGGAAGATGCGCGTGTCGTCGCGGTCGCGGTCGTGCCCGACCAGATACCACCGGCCCTTCTCCGTCACGACGCCCCACGGCTCGACGGTGCGCGTGGTGTACGGCTCGGCCCGCGACGAGCGGTGCGGGAACTGCACGGCCTGCCCCGACTCGATCGCCGACAACAGAACGCCGAGAACATCCTCCGACCCGCGCAGACTTGGCACACCCGCCGGCGAGGCGATGGTCACCGGGGCGTCCGGGTCGACGTCGACCCCGGCGGCGCGCAACTTGAGCAGCGCGCCCTGCGTGGCGGTGACCATCTCCGGCGACTCCCACAGCTGCGTGGCGACCGCGACGGCGGCCGCCTCGTCCGGGGTCAGCTGCACCGGCGGCAACGCGTAGGCGTCGCGGTTGATCCGGTATCCCTCGGCGGGATCCAGGGCCGACAACCGGCCGACCTCCAGGGGGATGCCGAGGTCCCGCAGCTCGTTCTTGTCGCGTTCGAACATTCGGGAGAACGCCTCGAGGCTGGGGCTGTCGGTGTAACCCGCCACGCTGGACCTGATCTTCTCCGCGGTGATGTAGCCGCGGGTGGACAGCAACGCGATGACGAGGTTCACCAGCCGTTCGACTTTCGAGGTCGCCATGCGCCCGAGCCTAAAGCGTTCGCGCGGGCGGCGTCTTCCGCCACGCAGCAGACTCGTTACATGCTCGCGATGAGCCGCTTGACCCGCTCGTCGACCGCCCGGAACGGGTCCTTGCAGAGCACCGTGCGCTGCGCCTGATCGTTGAGCTTGAGGTGCACCCAGTCGACGGTGAAGTCGCGCCCGGCGGCCTGGGCGGCGGAGATGAACTCGCCGCGCAGCCGGGCGCGGGTGGTCTGCGGCGGGTTCTCGACGGCGTCGGCGATGTCCTCATCGGTGGTCACGCGCGTCGCCAGGCCTTTGCGCTGCAGCAGATCGAAGACACCGCGGCCGCGCTTGATGTCGTGGTAGGCCAGGTCCAGCTGGGCGATCTTGGGGTCGGACAACTCCATGTTGTAGCGGTCCTGATAGCGCTGAAACAGCTTCCGTTTGATCACCCAGTCGATCTCGGTGTCCACCTTGGCGAAATCCTGGCTGTCCACGGCGTCGAGCTGGCGGCCCCACAGGTCGACGACCTGCTCGATCTGGGCGTTCGGCTCGCGGGTGTGCAGATGTTCGACGGCGCGGGCGTAGTACTCGCGCTGGATGTCCAGCGCGCTGGCCTGCCGCCCGCCCGCCAGCCGGACCGGCCGCCGGCCGGTGGTGTCGTGGCTGACCTCGCGGATGGCCCGGATGGGGTTGTCCAGCGAGAAGTCGCGGAAGGGAACCCCGGCCTCGATCATCTCCAGCACCAGCGCGGCGGTGCCCACCTTGAGCATGGTGGTGGTTTCGCACATGTTCGAGTCGCCCACGATGACGTGCAGCCGCCGATACTTCTCGGCGTCGGCGTGCGGCTCGTCGCGCGTGTTGATGATCGGCCGGGACCTGGTGGTCGCACTCGACACGCCCTCCCAGATGTGCTCGGCACGTTGGGAAAGGCAGAACGTCGCGGCCTTGGGGGTCTGCAGCACCTTGCCGGCCCCGCAGATCAGCTGGCGCGTGACCAGGAACGGCAGCAGCACGTCGGAGATCCGGGAGAATTCACCGGCCCGCACGATCAGGTAATTCTCGTGGCAGCCGTAGGAGTTGCCCGCCGAATCGGTGTTGTTCTTGAACAGGTAGATGTCGCCGCCGATGCCCTCGTCGGCGAGCCGCTGCTCGGCGTCGACGAGCAGGTCTTCCAGCACCCACTCGCCGGCCCGGTCGTGGGTGACCAGCTGCACCAGGCTGTCGCATTCCGCCGTGGCGTACTCGGGGTGGCTGCCCACGTCGAGGTAAAGCCGTGCGCCGTTGCGCAGGAAAACGTTGGAGCTGCGCCCCCACGACACCACGCGGCGGAAGAGGTAGCGGGCCACCTCGTCCGGGGAAAGCCGGCGATGGCCGTGAAAGGTGCAGGTGACACCGAACTCGGTCTCGATGCCCATGATCCGCCGCTGCATGTAGTTGAGGGTACTGGTTGTTGAGTCACGAGGTGGGCAGCTGCGCGACAAGCTCCAACGCTGCGCCACGCGCCGGCGCCTGCAGGCACAATACGGGAGAACACGTCGACACAGGCGCCACCGGACAGCGAATGGGAATCACAAGATGACGGATCAGTCGCACTTGAACAGCGAGCAACGGCGCACACTGGACAAGCTGAACGCCCACCCGGTGAGCCACAACATCAAATGGAAGCCGGTCCTGGCTCTGTTCGAGGCGCTAGGCGAGGTGGTGCCCGAAAGCGGCGACCGTTTTCGGGTCACGATCGGCACGCGCACTGCGGTCTTCCGCCCGCCCGTCCATCACCGCGATCTCAGCGCCGACCTGGTGATGGAGATCAGGCACTTCCTTCAGGAGACGAGCCAATCCGCGGTCACGCCGCAGCCGTCGCGACACCTGTTGCTCGTAACCGACCATCACGAAACCACGATCTACGAGTTCGAACCTCCGGCCGCCACGCTCGACACCGTCAAACCCTACGACCCGCACGGCCACCTGCGCCACCTGCGCCACATCAACGGCAACTACCAAGGTCAACGGGCGCCCGAGGATCCCGGCTATTATCGCGAGATCGTCGACGAAGTGCGCGGTGCCGACATGATCGTGGTCTTCGGGCACGGCGAAGGCCATTCCAGCGCAGCCGATCTGCTGGTCGACACGCTCAGGCGAGACCTGGGCGAGCCGTTGCCGACGATCCTGGCCGAGGCACGGGTCGATGCCAAGGCTTTCACCACCGGGCAGCTCATGGTCGCGGCGCACGAGGTCGTCGACAAGCTGAATAAGAGCTGATGCCGACTTGGACCCGAACTGCCTGAGCCACTCGCCCCGATGCAGTGATTTTCGCCGGCGACCTGGCCGACACAGGGCAGCCCGAAGCCTTTCGGTACATCCTTCGCCAGGCAGGCATCCACCGATCCCCGGGCGTGCAAGACCCTCCCGCAGCGGTGGAGCCTGCGCCAAAAAAGTTGCCGTAGAAGGATTTTGGGATGTCAATCAGGACTCGGCCGGTCGCCGCGCCACGCCACCCCGACGAGTGCGGGACCAAGCCGCAGCCTGCAACACCGTAGCGAGCCGTAGCCCACCGAAGTGCCCAATGCGGCTAGCAAGCCGATCAGCACGCGGCGACAGGACGCGACAGGTTTTCGGTAGGTCTGAGCAGGAGCCTATTGCGGCTTTTTCGCCGCCGACTCGTCGGTCGATTCCGAGCCGTCGGCTTGGGGCAGCAGTGCATCCAGCGCGGGTCCGGTGATCCGCCGAAACGCGCGCCGCGGCCGGTTGGCGTCCAGAACCGCGACCTCCAGGCTCGACGCCCCAAGGGAGGGCTGATCGCTACCCGAGGCCTCGCCACTGCTCGTCCGCAACGCGTTCACGGCGATCCGCACCGCATCGGGAAGCGCGGCGTTCTCGGCGTAGGACTGCTTGAGCGCGGTGGTCACCGGCTCGGTGGTACCGCCCATCACCACGAAATACGGCTCGTCGGCGATCGACCCGTCGTAGGTGATGCGGTACAGCTCGGGTGGTTTCGTCTCCCCGGCATGCGCGACCTCGGCGACGCACAGCTCGACCTCGTAGGGCTTGGCCTGCTCGGTGAAGATCGCGCCCAGCGTCTGCGCGTAGACGTTGGCCAACTGGCGACCGGTGACGTCCCGGCGGGCGTAGGCGTAGCCGCGGGTATCTGCGAACTGGATGCCACCGCGTCGCAGGTTGTCGAATTCGTTGAACTTGCCCGCGGCCGCGAAGCCGACCCGGTCATACAGTTCGCTGATCTTCTGCAACAACCGCGACGGATTGTCGGCGACGAAAAGCACGCCGTCGGCGTAGGTCAGCGCCACCACGCTGCGGCCACGCGCGATGCCCTTGCGCGCGAGCTCGCTGCGCTCGCGCATCGCCTGCTCGGGCGAGATGAAATACGGGAAGCTCACGACTCACCCCAGAGGTCTGCCTCCGGGCCAAAAGTATCGGCGCGCGAACGACTCTGGATGACCTCGCGGGCCAGCTCGGCGATGCGTTCTTCGGGCACCTCGGCCGCGCCGTCGGCACCGATGGTGGCCGCCGTCGGGTAGATACCCCGCACCAGGTCGGGACCGCCGGTGGCCGAGTCGTCGTCGGCGGCGTCGTAGAGCGCCTCGATGGCCACCCGCAGCGCGGAGTCGGCATCGGTTACCTGGGAGTACAACTTCTTCATCGACGACTTGGCGAACACCGACCCGGACCCCACCGACTGGTAGCCCTCTTCCTCCATGTTCCATCCGCCGGCGGCGTCGAAGGACACGATCCGCCCCGCCTTCTGCGGGTCCGCGGCGTTGATGTCATAACCCGCCAGCAACGGCAGCGCCACCAGGCCCTGCATCGCGGCGCCCAGATTGCCGCGCACCATGGTGGCCAGCCGGTTGACCTTGCCGGGGAACGTCAACGGCACGCCTTCGAGCTTCTCGTAATGCTCGAGCTCGACCGCATACAGCCGGGCGAACTCGACGGCGATCGCCGCGGTCCCGGCGATGCCCGTCGCCGTGTAGTCGTCGGTGATGTACACCTTGTTGACGTCGCGGCCCGCGATCATGTTGCCCTGCGTGGAGCGCCGGTCACCGGCGATGACGACGCCGCCGGGGTATTTCAGCGCGACGATGGTGGTCCCGTGCGCCAGTTGACCGCCGATCTGAGTGCCGCCACCCAAGCTGGCCGGGAGCAACTCCGGCGCCCGGCGGCGGAGCAGGTCGGCGAACGAGGACAAATTGACGGCTGAGGCTTCACAAAGCGCGGGGTTGGTGGGCAGGCGGTCGGAGAACTGCCAGGTCACTGTCCACCCTTCTGCACGTACGCGCGGACGAAGTCCTCCGCGTTCTCCTCGAGGACGTCGTCAATCTCGTCGAGCAGATCGTCGGTGTCTTCGGCCAATTTCTCACGGCGCTCCTGGCCCGCGGCCGTGGTGTCGGTGAAGTCGTCGTCATCGCCACCACCGCCACGCTTGGTCTGCTCCTGCGCCATCGCCGCCTCCTGCTTGATAAACAGCCGCGTCACGCGCCTGCTGGTATTTCTCTACCCTACCGTTTCGCTCCGACGTATCCCGGCTCCACACCCGTATTGTCGGCCCGTCCCGCCCCGTCGCGTTTCGCGCCCGCGAACGATCGGGTCACCCGGTATCAGCTGGTCAACTGCTTGACCAGCTCGGCTGCGCTGTCCACCGAGTCCAGCAGCGCGCCGACGTGCGCTTTGCTGCCCCGCAGCGGTTCCAGGGTGGGAATGCGGACCAGCGAATCGCCGCCCAGGTCGAAGATGACCGAGTCCCAACTCGCTGCCGCGATGTCGGCGCCGAACCTGCGCAGGCACTCACCGCGGAAGTAGGCGCGGGTGTCCGTCGGTGGACTGTCGACGGCGTCGAGGACCTGCTGCTCGCTGACCAGGCGCTTCATGGATCCGCGCGCCACCAGCCGGTTGTACAGGCCCTTGTCCAGCCGGACATCGGAATACTGCAGATCCACCAGGTGCAGCCGCGGCGCCGACCAGCTCAGGTTCTCCCGCTGCCGAAAGCCTTCCAGCAGTCGCAACTTGGCCGGCCAGTCGAGCAGCTCGGCGCAGTCCATGGGGTCGCGTTCGAGCTGGTCGAGCACCTGCGCCCAGGTCTCCACGACGTCGGACGCGCGCGGATCCGGGTCGCGGCCGTCGACCAGCTTCGCCACCCGGTCCAGGTAAATGCGCTGTAGCGCAAGGCCGGTCAGCTCACGACCGTCGGCCAGGGCAACGGTGGCACGCAGCGCGGGATCGCGGCTGATGGCGTGGACCGCGTGCACCGGACGGGCCAGGGTCAGGTCGCTGAGGTCAATACCGTGGGCGGGCCCCTCTTCGATCACGTCGAGGACGAGCGCGGTGGTACCCAGCTTGAGGTAGGTCGAGGTCTCGGCGAGGTTGGCGTCCCCGATGATGACGTGCAACCGGCGGTACCTGTCCGCATCGGCGTGCGGTTCGTCGCGGGTGTTGATGATCCCGCGCTTCAGCGTGGTCTCCAGCCCGACCTCGACCTCGATGTAGTCGGAGCGCTGGGAAAGCTGGAAGCCCGGCTCGTCGCCGGAGGGCCCGATGCCCACCCGCCCGGAGCCGGTCACCACCTGGCGCGACACCAGGAACGGGGTCAGCCCGGCGATGATCGCCGAAAATGGCGTCTGCCGGCTCATCAGGTAGTTCTCGTGCGCCCCGTAGGAGGCGCCCTTGCCGTCGACGTTGTTCTTGTAGAGCTGCAGTCTCGCGGCTCCCGGCACGCTGGCGACGTGGCGGGCAGCGGCTTCCATCACCCGCTCGCCGGCCTTGTCCCAGATCACGGCGTCCAGGGGGTCAGCGCACTCGGGCGCGGAGTACTCGGGGTGCGCGTGGTCGACGTAAAGCCGCGCCCCGTTCGTCAGAATCATGTTGGCCGCGCCGACCTCGTCGGCATCGACCACCGGAGGCGGTCCGGTCGACCGGCTCAGATCGAAGCCCCGGGCGTCGCGCAGCGGCGATTCGACCTCATAGTCCCAACGGGTGCGTTTGGCCCGCTGAATGCCGGCGGCGGCAGCGTAGGCCAACACCGCCTGAGTCGAGGTGAGGATCGGGTTGGCGGTCGGGTCCGACGGCGACGAGATGCCGTACTCGACCTCCGTCCCGATAATCCGTTGCATGCCGCAAGCCTAGGCCCGATGACGAAGCGGCCCGCGAAGCGGGGCGTGAGGAGTCGGGCCATCCCATCCGGCCCGATGACGAAGCGGCCCGCGAAGCGGGGCGTGAGGAGTCGGCGCGACGAAGAGGCTGGGATCGTGCCCGCGGTCCGCCGCTGAGCCCCGACGCGGCGGTATCGCCGGCGCACCGGGCGCGCGCCGGTCGTAGGGTGAGCCGTCATGGGCCTTCCTCTTCGCCGCCCGCCGGCCCGAACGTCGGCCGGTGACGCGGCCGAGAGTTGGTTCCTGGCGCGCGGCTTGCCGTTGGTGCTGACGCCGCGGGCGCGGGGGCGGCGACTCTGGCCCCGGTCGGCGCCCGTGTTGGCGGCCTACGCGACGACCGAGGGCTGCGAGCTCGCGATCTGGATGATCACCGGCGACCGCAATGTCGACATCGTCGGAAACCCGACCGCTGTCGAATGGGGACTGCTGGCCATACTCGGGGCCATGTTGCCGCTGGCCGCCGTCGTCGGCTGGCTGGTGTCCCGGTTGTCGGGCAACCGCAGCCGTACGGTCGTCGCGGCCATCGCGGTGGCCTTCGCGACCATGACCGGAACCATCGAAACCGGCCCGATTCACGTGCTGCGGATCGCCGTCCTGGTAGTGCTGGTGTTGCTTTTGACCGCCTCCGGCGTCGGGGCGGTGTTCGCCTGGGCGGTGCGGATGACGTTGTCGCACCTCGCGGCGGTCGGTTCCATGACGGTGCGGGCCCTGCCCGTCGTGTTGCTGACCGTACTGGTGTTCCTCAATCCCTATGTCTGGCTCATGGCGGCGACGATCAGCCAGCGGCGGCTCTGGCTGGCGCTGCTGTTTCTCGTCGCCGTCGCGGCGGCGTTCGTCGTATCGGGAAGTCTGGAACGGGTCCGGCCGATGCTGCGAGCGACTGCCGCACCGCCCCATGACTGCGAACGACTGGCCGGCACGCCCTTTGCGGACATGCCCGACCCGCCGGTCAGTCCCCGACTGACCAGGACCGAACGCGTCAACGTGGTGTTCGTGCTCGCCGCCTCGCAGCTGGTGCAGATCCTGGTGGTGGCCGCGGTCATCGCCACGATCTTCTTCGTTCTCGGCCTGATCCTGCTCAGTGAACCCCTGCTCGCCGAATGGACCCACAACAAGGGCTCGACCCACGGGACGCTGCCGGGAATGACGATTCCGGTGCCGCAGCCGCTGATCAACACCTGTCTGTTCCTCGTCGCGCTGGCGTTCATGTACATCGGCGCCCGCGCGGTCGGCGACGGCGAATACCGTTCCACCTTCCTCGACCCGCTGATCGAGGACCTGCATGTCACCCTGATCGCACGCAACCGCTACCGCGGTGCCGTCGCGACGGCACCGCGCGCTGTTGACGCCGCGTATGGCACTGGCTAATTTCACCGTGTGGCCGCCCCCGAATCCGACCGCGTAGCGAGTCAACAAGCGACCGACCTGGCCGGAAAGCGTTATGGCGAAGTGCTTCTGGTCCAGGTCGGCGAGTCCGGCCCCCAGGCCACCGTCTACAACAGCTTCCCGCTCAACGACTGCCCCGCCGAGCTGTGGTCCGCGCTCGACCCCCAGGCCATCGCCGCCGCGAACGGCGCGGTCGCGGCGCTGCTCAACGGCCCGCGCTACTGGCTGATGAACGCCATCGAAAAGGAGCCACAGGGCCCGCAGGAGAGGAAGACCTTCGGCGGGATCCAGATGATCCGTCAGGCCACGGTCGCGATGTCGTCGATGAACCCGGCTCCCTACAGCGTCAACGAGGTGGACCGCAACACGGTCTTCGTCTTCAACGCCGGCGAAGAGATTTACGAGCTGGTCGACCCCGACGGGCGGCGCTGGGTCATGCAGACCTACAGCCAGGTCGCCGATCCCGGCCTGTCACGCGCAGACCTGCCTGGCCTCGCGGAGCGGCTCGACCTCCCGGCCGGATGGACCTACCGACCGCGGGTGCTCACCAGCGAGCTCAGGGTGGACACCCGCAGTCGGCCGGCCCGGGTGCTGCAGGACAACCTGACCAACAGCTACTCGATGGAGACTGCCTGACTCACGCGTTCAGCGCGGTGACGCTACAGGTACTGGCCCAGGTTGGATTCGGTGTCGATGGCCCGCGACGCGCTCGACGACTTGCCGGTGACCAGGGTGCGGATGTAGACGATCCGCTCGCCCTTCTTGCCCGAGATCCGCGCCCAGTCATCGGGATTGGTGGTGTTGGGCAGGTCCTCGTTCTCGGCGAACTCGTCGACGATCGAGTCGAGCAGGTGCTGGATGCGCAGACCCGGCTGGCCCGTTTCGAGCACCGACTTGATGGCGTTCTTCTTCGCCCTGTCGACGACGTTCTGGATCATCGCCCCGGAGTTGAAGTCCTTGAAGTACATGACTTCCTTGTCGCCGTTGGCGTAGGTGACCTCCAGGAACCGGTTGTCGTCGATCTCGGCGTACATCCGCTCGACGACCTTCTCGATCATCGCCTTGATGCAGGAGGTGCGGTCTCCGCCGAACTCGGCGAGATCGTCGGCGTGCAGCGGCAGCGACTCGACCAGGTACTTCGAGAAGATGTCCTGGGCCGCTTCGGCGTCGGGGCGTTCGATCTTGATCTTGACGTCGAGACGGCCGGGCCGCAGGATCGCCGGGTCGATCATGTCCTCGCGGTTGGAGGCGCCGATCACGATGACGTTCTCGAGCCCCTCGACGCCGTCGATCTCGCTGAGCAACTGCGGCACCACCGTGGTCTCGACGTCCGACGACACCCCGGTACCGCGGGTGCGGAAGATCGAGTCCATCTCGTCGAAGAACACGATCACGGGCGTTCCCTCCGACGCCTTCTCGCGGGCGCGCTGGAAGATCAACCGGATGTGCCGCTCGGTCTCGCCGACGAACTTGTTGAGCAGCTCCGGACCCTTGATGTTAAGGAAGTAGGACTTCGCCTCGCGGGCGTCGTCGCCGCGAACCTCGGCCATCTTCTTGGCCAGCGAGTTGGCCACCGCCTTGGCGATCAACGTCTTACCGCAGCCGGGCGGGCCGTAGAGCAACACGCCCTTGGGCGGGCGCAGCGCGTACTCGCGGTAGAGCTCCTTGTGCAGGAACGGCAGCTCCACGGCGTCGCGGATCTGCTCGATCTGGCGGGTGAGCCCACCGATGTCGGAGTAGCTGACGTCGGGCACCTCTTCCAGGACCAGGTCTTCGACCTCGGCCTTCGGGATGCGCTCGAAGGCGTAGCCCGCCTTGGTGTCGACCAGCAGCGAGTCGCCGGGGCGCAGCTTGCGCGGCTTGGTGTCGTCGTTCAGGGCGTCCGGAACGCCGTCCGGCAGGTCCTCGGCCACCAGCGGCTCGGCGAGCCACACGATGCGCTCCTCGTCGGCGTGGCCGACGACCAGGGCCCGGTTACCGTCGGCCAGGACTTCCCGCAACGTCGAGATCTCACCGACCGACTCGAACGTGCCGGCCTCGACGACGGTCAGGGCCTCGTTGAGCCGGACCGTCTGGCCCTTCCGCAGCGCCGTGGTATCGATGTTCGGCGAACACGTCAAGCGCATCTTGCGGCCCGACGTGAACACGTCCACCGTGTCGTCGTCGTGGGCGCCGAGCAGGACGCCGTAGCCGCTGGGCGGCTGGCCCAGCCGATCGACCTCCTCGCGCAGCGCCAGCAGTTGTTGGCGGGCCTCTTTGAGCGTTTCCATCAATTTGGAGTTGCGAGCCGCCAGCGAGTCGATACGGGCCTCGAGTTGGTGCACGTCGTGCGCGGTGCGGCCGCCGCCGTGGGGGCCGACCGCATGTTCGAGTTGCTCGCGAAGCAGCGCCGCCTCACGCCGCAATTGCTCCAATTCGGCAGCATCGCCGCTGGACGGGATCGATCCCCGGGGGTTACCGAATGCATCAGAACGCTCTGAGTCACCCATGTTGCGCTCCTTTCCCACACCAGGAATTGGTGCAGCGGATACTCCAACGCTACCGGCGATTGGCGCTTCATGTGCGGAACCGAATGCCGCCGAAAGGTTAAAACTGTGATGCCGCTGGTAACGTCGCGTTGCAGTCCGCGGATCGGAAGGGAAGGCGTGACCACAAAACCCCTCGCCACGTGCGTAGCTACCGCCGCCGTCCCCGGCGCGGGAGCCACCGCTGTGACATGTGCTGCATCCGACGCCCGGGCCGCCGGCGCGGACGGACGGCGCCGGGGCTGACCGACTGGATGCACCGGCAACTCTGCGTTGTGCTGGCCGCCGTGGCCGTGTTCGGGCTCTCGGCGTGTGAGCACTCCAGGCCCACGGTGTCGTTGCAGCCGTCCTCGCGGGCGGCTCCGACGTCGCCGCCTCCGGTGGCCGCTCCCCCGACGGTCCCGTTACCCGCACCCCAGGCGCTGACCGACCTGCTGAACCGGCTCGCCGACCCCGCTGTCCCCGCCACCGAGAAGGTGAACCTCATCGAGGGCGCAACGCCCGAGAATGCGGGCACCCTGGAGAAGTTCACCACCGCGCTGCACGACAACGGCTATCTGCCGATGACCTTCGCGGCCAACGACATCGCGTGGTCGGACACGAACCCGTCGAACGTCAAGGCCGCGGTCACCGTCAAGACCGCCAGGGCGGACAACGCCAACTTCACCTTCCCGATGGAGTTCACCCCCTCCCAGGACGGCTGGCAGTTGTCGCGTCGGACCGCGGAGATGCTGTTGGCCCTGGGCAAGTCGTCTGCGCCGACGACCTCCGGTCCGCCGGCCGCCCTCGCGCCGGCTCCCTCGCAGGCTCCGGCTCCGGCTCCGCCGAGTTGACCCGCGCGATGTGGATCGGCTGGCTCGAGTTCGACGTGCTGCTGGGCGACGTGCGATCGCTGAAACAGAAACGCGCGCTGGTGCGTCCGGTGGTAGCCGAGCTGCAGCGCAAGCTCAGCGTGTCGGCGGCCGAAACCGGTTCCCTTGAGCTGCATCGCAGGGCCGGCATCGGGGTGGCCATGGTGTCCGGCGACCGCAGCCATGCGGACGCCGTCCTCGACGCCGCCGAACGTCTTGTCGCCGCGCATCCGGAGTTCGAGCTGCTGTCGGTGCGGCGCCGCCTGCTCCGCAGCGGCGATCTGGACGACGACCAGCGCTAGCCGTCGCGTCCCGGCCGCTTGCGGCCCAACGGCGCCGGGGCCACCGCGCCGGGAGCGAGCCGACGCGTGAAGATCAGGAACGCGGTGTGCCCGCGCATCGAATGCTGCGGCCGCACGGCCAGCCCGACGACGTTCCAGCCCCGCTGCAGTGTCTCCCACGCGCGCGGCTCGATCCAGCACTGCTGTGCCCGCAGCGCCTCCACCGCCTTCGACAGCTGAGGCACCGTGGCGACGTAGATCATCAGGACCCCACCGGCGACCACCAGCCGCGACACCGTGTCCAGCACCTCCCAGGGCGCGAGCATGTCCAAGACCGCCCGGTCGAAGGATCCGTCGGGGAAATCGGAGTCACGGACGTCGCTGACGATCAGCTGCCAGTTCGCGGGCGGACGGCCCGAATCACCGTGGAAGTCGGCGACGTTGCGCCGGGCGTGCTCGGCGTGGTCGGCGCGCTGATCGTAGGAGACCACCCGCCCCTCCGGTCCGACCGCCCGCAGCAGCGAAAGGGTCAGCGCGCCGGACCCGGCTCCGGCCTCGAGCACCCGGGCGCCCGGGAAGATGTCGCCCTCGTGCACGATCTGGGCGGCGTCCTTGGGATAGATCACCTGCGGCCCGCGGGGCATCGACATCACGTAGTCGACGAGCAGCGGGCGCATCACGAGGAACAGGGCGCCGTTGCTGGATTTGACGACGCTGCCCTGCTGCAGACCGATCAACGCATCATGGGCGATCGAGCCGCGGTGGGTGTGAAACTCGGCGCCGGGCGTCAGCGACAGCGTGTAGTGCCGGCCCTTGGCGTCGGTGAGCTGGACGCGCTCCCCGCTGGTGAACGGGCCGGTGGCAGACACGCCGTCCAGCGTGCCAGTCGACTCGCCGTGGCCGGTGCCCGGGGTTGTCGGCGCCCGGTCCTAGGCTGCGGGAATGACCGTCCAGCCGGAGACACGCCCGCCGCGGCCGGCTTCAAAACCGGCACTGTCGCCGTCGCGGGCGGCGGACTTCAAGCAGTGCCCGCTGCTGTACCGGTTCCGGGCGATCGACCGGTTGCCCGAGGCCCCGTCGGCGGCGCAGCTGCGGGGTTCGGTGGTGCACGCCGCCTTGGAGCAGCTCTACGGCCTGCCCGCGCCGCGGCGCGACCCCGACACGGCGCGGTCGCTGGTGGAGTCGGCATGGGAGCACGTGGTCGCCGCGGAGCCCGATCTGGCCGGCGAGTTCGATCCCGACCAGCGGAGCAGGCTGATCGAGGAGGCCCGCGACCTGCTCTCCGGCTACTACCGGCTCGAAGACCCGACCCGGTTCGACCCGCAGTGCTGCGAAGAGCGGGTGGAGGTCGAACTTGCCGACGGCACGCTGCTGCGCGGCTTCATCGACCGCATCGACGTCGCCGCCACCGGCGAGGTGCGGGTGGTCGACTACAAGACCGGCAAGGCGCCGCCGGCCGCGCGGGCTGCGGGGGGCTTCACGGCCGAGTTCAAGGCGATGTTCCAGATGAAGTTCTACGCGGTGGCGCTGCTGCGTTCCCGCGGTGTGCTGCCCACCCGGCTGCGCCTGATCTACCTCGCCGACGGGCAGGTACTGGACTACTCGCCGGATCACGACGAACTACTGCGCTTCGAAAAGACCCTGATGGCGATGTGGCGCGCCATCCAATCCGCCGGCCAGAGCGGCGATTTCCGGCCCAAACAGTCGCGGCTGTGCGACTGGTGTCCCCACCAGCAGCACTGCCCACTTTTCGGGGGAACGCCGCCGCCCTACCCCGGCTGGCCGGAACACTTTGCGGTCGCTGAAGTTTCGCCGCACACCTCACCGGCGGCCTAGAACGGCGACATCCCCTGCAGCATCGTGGGGATGAGTTCGCCGACGGTGGGGTGGATGTGCATGGTGCGCGACAGCGTCGTGTACGGCGCGTCCACCGACATGACGTCCAGGATGGCGTGGATCGCCTCGTCGCCGCCGACCCCCAGGATGGCCGCCCCCAGGATCTTCTCGGTGTCGGCGTCGACAACGATCTCCATGAAGCCTTGTTTCTCAACCTTTTTCCACCGCCCTGCCGACCCTGGTCATCGGCCGCATGCCGACCAGCGCCCTGCGGCCCGACGCCCGCACCTGCGCGGCGGTCATGCCGGCGCGCCCGAGCGGCGGGTCGATGCACAGCGCGTGGGTGGTGATGCGGTCGCTCACGCGCCGCGGGGTCGCGTGAGAATCGCTGTCGAGGAGATTGGCGGCCGGCGCCCCACCGCCAGCAGCAGATGACTGCCCGCGACCGGCGCGGTTGTCAGATCGAATCCGTTGTTGCTCTTGGTAATCCGCACTTCTCCGGCGCCGAGGATGACGTCGTCTTCGCGGGACGCCAGCCTGGAACCGCGCTCGACGACGGTGAGCCGGGACCTGAATCGCCGGTACATCCGGTCGAACTCCAGCGCGATGTAGCTGCCGCCCACGATGACCGGATGCGTTGGCAGCGTGTCCAGTTCGAGGATCGACACGTTGGTGAGGTAGTCGACGCCGGAGAGTCCCGGAATGTCGGGCACCACCGCGCGGCCACCGACGTTGAGGAAGATCCGCTCGCCGCGCAGCAGGTCCGTCCGGCCAGCGGCGGCCCCGCCTGCCCGGCACCCACGATGATCGCGCCGCAATGCACCGTCACAGACTGGCCGTCAGGGACAGGATGGCGAACCCCCCCAATACCGCGACCGCGTCCTCCAACAGCGCGATCGGCAGGCCCTGCCCGCCGCGGGATTCCACCAGTCGCCGGCGTGCCTGATAGCCGCCGACGGTGCCCAGCGCCGCGCCGATCACGCCACAGCCGAGTGCGGAGAAGGTGAAGTGCCACGCGGCGCCGATCACCGCGCCGGCGAATGCGCCCATCGTGATCCGCGCGGCGAAAGACGGTGGGACGGTGCGCGGAGGCGTCTTCGGGAGCTTGTCGGTGACGAGTTCGGCGATCGCCAGAACGGTGACGATCGCGACCGTGATCACATTGCCCACCCAGAACGCCCAGGTGGACTGCAGGTCGATCCATCCGAGCATGGCGGCCCATGCGACGACGGCGGGAGCCGTCAGGGAACGCAACCCGGCGACGACGCCGATCAACAAGGCCATCAGCAAAACAAGGACATGTAACACGGAGGTCCTCCCGGGGACGAACTGTCCGGCGACCGTCGGGGCAACGGCCCATGGAGACAACGCGGACAACGGCCTAGGCGGACGCTAACACAGCCGCGCGCGTCGAACCCGCGATCAGAACCGGCAAAACCTGATGTCCGAAGCGAGGATCGCCTTGGCGCCGATCGCGGCGAGCTCGTCCATGACCTCGTTGACGCCCCGGCGGGGTACCAGGGCGCGGATGGCGACCCAGTCCGGGTCGGCGAGCGGAGCGATAGTCGGCGACTCCAGCCCCGGCGTGATCGAGGTGGCCTGCTCCAGCACCGAGCGCGGGCAGTCGTAGTCGAGCATCAGGTACTGCTGGCCGAACACCACGCCCTGGATCCGGGCCACCAACTGGTCGCGCGCAGCCCTGTCCTGCCGGGTGTCGTAGTCCATGCTCTCGATCAGCACCGCCTCCGAATCGCACAGCGACTCGCCGAAGGCGACGAGGTGGTGCAGGCTCAGGGTCCTTCCGGACCCCACCACGTCGGCGATGGCGTCGGCGACCCCGAGTTGCACCGAGATCTCCACCGCGCCGTCAAGCCCGATCACGGTGGCCTCAATCCCCCGCTCGGCCAAGTCCTTCCGCACCAGGTTCGGGTAGGCGGTCGCGATGCGCTTACCGGCCAGGTCGGCCGTCGTCCACTTGCGCCCGGCCGGGCCGGCGTAGCGGAAGCTGGACGACCCGAACCCCAGCGCCAGGCACTCGCGCACCGCCGCGCCGGAATCGCACACCAGGTCGCGTCCGGTAATCCCGAAATCGAGCTCTCCCGAACCGACGTAGATCGCAATGTCTTTGGGCCGCAGGAAGAAGAACTCGACTTGGTTGACGGGGTCGAGCACGGTCAGATCCTTGGGATCGGTGCGGCGACGGTAGCCGGCCTCCGCGAGGATCTCGGTGGCCGGCTCGCTCAGCGAACCCTTGTTGGGAACCGCGACCCGCAACATGCTCACAGCTTCCGGTAGATGTCGTCGAGGGACAGTCCGCGCGCGATCATCAGCACCTGCGTCCAGTAGAGCAACTGGCTGATCTCCTCGGCCAGGGCGTCGTCGGGTTCGTGCTCGGCGGCCAGCCACACCTCGCCGGCCTCCTCGAGGATCTTCTTGCCCAGCCCGTGCACGCCGCCGTCCAGCGCGGCGACCGTGGCGCTGCCGGCCGGTCGGGTGCGGGCGCGGTCGCCGAGTTCGGCGAACAGATCCTCGAAGGTCTTCACGGCCAGCGATTCTGTCATGCTGCGCCCGCCCCACCCGTCGCGAGGGTGCGCAAAATGCCACGCCGACCGGCGTGTCGTTGTACAGACACGCGCCTTCGCGGCACCGACGAAGGGCTCAGTCCTCCGGGTTGTAGCCGAGGTTGGGGCCGAGCCAGCGCTCGGCTTCAGCCAGGGTCCAGCCCTTGCGCCTGGCGTAGTCGGCGACCTGGTCCTGGGCCATCCGCCCGACGACGAAGTACTGCGACTGCGGGTGCGAGAAATACCAGCCGCTGACGGCGGCGCCGGGCCACATCGCCATCGACTCGGTCAGCTCGATGCCGGTCCGCTCCCGCACGTCCAGCAACTTCCAGAGCGTCACCTTCTCGGTGTGCTCCGGGCAGGCCGGGTAGCCGGGTGCAGGGCGGATTCCCACGTACTTTTCACCGATGAGCGCCTCGCAGTCCAGCTGCTCGTCCGGCTGGTATCCCCAGAACTCCCTGCGGACCCGCTGGTGCATCCGCTCGGCGAACGCCTCGGCCAGCCGGTCGGCGAGCGACTCCAGCAGGATCGCGCTGTAGTCGTCGTTGGCCGCCTTGAACTCTGCGATCTTGTCACCGCCGCCGAGCCCCGCGGTGACCGCGAAGGCGCCGACGTAGTCGGCCAGACCGGTGTCCTTGGGCGCGATGTAGTCGCCCAGCGACCGGTTCGGGATCCCGTCCCGGTGCTCGCCCTGCTGGCGCAGGTTGTGCAACGTGGTCAGCACCTCGGTACGGGTGTCGTCGGTGTACACCTCGATGTCTTCAGCACCGAGGCCGACCGCGTTCGCCGGGAAGAACCCGATCACCCCGTTGGCCCTCAGCCACTTCTCCTTGATCAGGGTGTCGAGCATCTCCTGGGCGTCGTCGTACAGCTTGCGGGCAGCCTCCCCCGAGACCGGGTTGTTGAGGATGTCGGGAAACCTGCCCTTCATCTCCCAGGCGTTGAAGAACGGCTGCCAGTCGATGTACTCGCGCAGCTCGGCAAGGTCGTAGTCATGAAATTCTCGTACTCCCAAACCCTGGGCGGGCACCGGCGGCGTGTAGCCGTCCCATTCGATCGGCGTCCGGTTCGCGCGGGCCTTTTCCAGCGTCAGCATCGGCCGCTCGTTCTTCTGGGCGTGCCGTTCGCGCAGCGATGCGTAGTCCTTCTCGGTGGCCTCGAGCAGCGCTGGACGCTGCTTGTCGTCGAGCAGCGCGGCAGCGACCGGCACCGAGCGGGACGCGTCTTTGACCCAGACCACCGGACCGCTGCGACGCGGCGCCACCTTCACCGCCGTGTGAGCGCGCGAAGTGGTCGCGCCACCGATCAGCAGCGGGATCTTCAGCCCCTCGCGTTCCATCTCGACGGCAAAGTTGACCATCTCGTCCAGGGACGGGGTGATCAGGCCGGACAGCCCGATGATGTCGGCGTTGTGTTCCCTCGCCGCGTCCAGGATCTTCTGCGCGGGCACCATCACGCCGAGGTCGATCACCTCGAAGTTGTTGCACTGCAGGACGACCCCGACGATGTTCTTGCCGATGTCGTGGACGTCGCCCTTGACCGTCGCCATGATGATCGTGCCGTTGGTGTCTTTCCCTCCACCATCACCGGGGGCGGCGCCGGACTCTTCCTTCTCCGCCTCGATGTAGGGCAGCAGGTACGCGACCGCCTTCTTCATCACCCGGGCCGACTTCACCACCTGGGGCAGGAACATCTTGCCCGCGCCGAACAGGTCGCCGACGACGTTCATGCCGTCCATCAGCGGGCCCTCGATCACCTCGATCGGGCGACCACCGGCGGCGGCGATCTCGGCCCGCAGTTCCTCGGTGTCGGCATCGACGTGGGCGTCGATGCCCTTGACCAGGGCGTGGGTGATCCGCTCGCGGACTGGCAGGCTGCGCCACTCGGCCGCCACCGGGTCCTCGGACTTCTCCGAGCTGTTGAAGCGCTCGGCGATCTCCAGGAGCCGCTCGGCCGCGTCCTCGCGGCGGTTCAGCACGACGTCCTCGATGCGGTCCCGCAGCTCGGGGTCGATCGAGTCGTAGGGCACCAGCGCACCGGCGTTGACGATGCCCATGTCCAGGCCGGCCTTGATGGCGTGGTACAGGAACACCGCGTGGATCGCCTCGCGGACCGGGTTGTTGCCCCGGAACGAGAACGACACGTTGGAGATTCCGCCGGAGATGTGCACCCCGGGCAGGCTCTCCTTGATCCAGGCGCAGGCCTCGATGAAGTCGATCCCGTACGTCGCGTGCTCCTCGATACCGGTGGCCAGCGCGAAGCAGTTCGGGTCGAAGATGATGTCCTCGGCCGGGAAGCCGACCTCTTCGGTCAGGATCCGGTAGGCGCGCCCGCAGATCTGTTTGCGGCGCTCCAGGTTGTCGGCCTGACCCTGCTCATCGAAGGCCATCACGACGACGGCGGCGCCGTACTTGCGGCACAGCCGTGCCTCGCGGACGAACTTCTCCTCGCCCTCCTTCATGGAGATCGAGTTGACGATCGGCTTGCCCTGCACGTTCTTCAGGCCCGTCTCGATGACCTCCCACTTGGAGGAGTCGATCATCACCGGGACGCGGCTGATGTCCGGTTCGGCCGCGACCAGCTTGGTGAACCGGTCCATCGCGGCGACGCCGTCGATCATGCCCTCGTCCATGTTGATGTCGATGACTTGCGCACCGACCTCGACCTGCTGCAGGGCGACCGACAGCGCGGTGTCGTAGTCCTCGGCCTTGATCAGGTTGCGGAACCGGGCGGAGCCGGTGATGTTGGTGCGCTCACCGATGTTGACGAACAGGGAATCGTCGGTGATGTTGAGCGGTTCGAGGCCCGCGAGCCGGGTGGCCACCGGGATCTTCGGCACCTCGCGCGGCGGCTTGCCCTCGACGACCTTGGCGATCTCGGCGATGTGCGGCGGCGCCGTCCCGCAACACCCACCGACCAGGTTGACCAGGCCCGCGTCGGCGAAATCGGCGATGTAGCTCGCCTGGCGCTCGGGGGACTCGTCGTATTCGCCGAAGGCGTTGGGCAGGCCGGCGTTCGGGTAGCAGGAGACGAAGGTGTCCGCGATCCGCGACACCTCGGCGATGTAGGGGCGCATCTCCGGCGCACCCAGGGCGCAGTTCAGGCCCACCGCGATCGGCTTCGCGTGCCTGATCGAGTTCCAGAACGCCTCGGTGACCTGACCGGACAACGTCCGCCCGGAAGCGTCGGTGATGGTGCCGGAGATGATGACCGGCCAGCGGCGCCCGCGGTCCTCGAACAGCGTCTCGACGGCGAACACCGCGGCCTTGGCGTTGAGCGAGTCGAAGATCGTCTCGATGATGAGGAGGTCCACACCACCGTCGACCAGGCCGTTGGCGGCTTCGAGGTAGGCGGTGACCAGCTGGTCGTAGGAGACGTTGCGGGCCCCGGGGTCGTTGACGTCCGGCGAGATCGACGCGGTCCGCGTCGTGGGCCCGATTGCGCCGGCCACGTAGCGGGGCTTCTCCGGGGTGCTGAACTCGTCGGCGGCCGCCCGCGCCAGCGCAGCACCGGCGTAGTTCAGCTCGTAGCTCAGGTCCGCCATGCCGTAGTCGGAGAGCGAGATCGCGTTCGCGTTGAACGTGTTGGTCTCCAGGATGTCGGCGCCCGCCTCGAGGTACTCGCGGTGAATCCCGGCGATGATCTGTGGCTGCGTCAGGTTGAGCAAGTCGTTGTTGCCCTGAAGAGCGGTCGGCCACTCCGTGAACCGGTCGCCGCGGTAGCCGGCCTCGTCCGGGCGGTCGCGCTGGATCGCCGTGCCCATCGCGCCGTCGATCACCATGATCCGCCGGCGCAGAGCGGCCGTCAGTTCGTCGGTGCAGTCGGGTCGGATGTGCGGCTCAAAGGTGTTCGGCTCGCGGATGTTCGGCTCCGAGGCGTTCACGTACATTCCTTCCGTAGTGGAAGGCGTCCTTGACTCTGCCGAGCGTGGCGGACACCGGCGGGGACCGGAACCGTTGCAACGCCTCTCGACCAGGAGAGTCTACGTCGTCACCCGACGTCTGGACGCCCAGCTCGACCCGACCCGCTCGGCGATTGCGGTGCCCTTGAGCGCCGGCTTGCGGACCTTGTCGGCAAATGTCGTAGTTGTCAACTTTAACCAGATTGCAGCCGAACGTATTTCGTCTCGACCACGGCGACGCCGGATGTCGAAGCCGTCGAGGCTCGGGTCAGCCGCCTGCAGCCGGGTGCCCATCGCGCCGTCGCCGACCACCACCGGCTGCGCCAAAGCATCGAGGGTGTCGGTGGCGTGGCGCGGTGTGTTTCCGGCAATCACCCGCTTAAGGATAGTCGTCCTATGAAATCGGTCGGCCGACGGCGGTCTGGCCCGTGACCCCGGGGTTTTGCCGGGGCCACGTCACCGCAGGGCAGCACCGTATCCCCCGCCAACCGCCGCCCCGGTTCCCGCCACGCGGCCCGCATCGTCGGCGGGCTACACCAACCGCCCCCCTCCTCACCGGGCCGCCACGCGGCCCGCATCGTCGGCGGGCTACACCAACCGCCCCCCTCCTCACCGGGCCGCCACGCGGCCCGCATCGTCGGCGGGCTAGCCGTACCCTGACGTTGTGACTTGGAGGGATGGGGGGCCGGACGGCAGTGCCGCGCTACCCGAACTGCACAACACCGTCGTCGTGGCGGCGTTCGAGGGCTGGAACGACGCGGGCGACGCGGCCAGCGACGCGCTCGAGCACCTCGATGCCATCTGGGAAGCGGAGCCGCTCGTCGAGATCGACGACGAGGCGTACTACGACTACCAGGTGAATCGTCCCGTGATCCGCCAGATCGATGGGGTCACCCGCGAGTTGGTGTGGCCCGCGATGCGCATCTCGCACTGCCGGCCACCGGGCAGCGACCGCGACGTGGTGCTCATGCACGGGGTGGAGCCCAACATGCGCTGGCGCACCTTCTGCGCCGAACTGGTGGCCATCGCCGACAAGCTCAACGTCGACACCGTTGTCATCCTCGGCGCACTGCTGGCCGACACCCCGCACACGCGACCGGTGCCCGTCTCCGGCGCGGCCTACTCGCCGGAGTCGGCGAAGCTGTTCGGCCTGGAGGAAACCCGCTACGAGGGGCCGACCGGGATTGCCGGGGTCTTCCAGGACGCATGCGTGGCCGCCGGGATCCCGGCGGTGACGTTCTGGGCGGCGGTGCCGCACTACGTGTCGAGCCCGCCCAACCCGAAGGCGACGGTGGCGCTGCTGCGCCGCGTCGAAGAGGTACTCGACATCGAGGTGCCGCTGGGTGAACTCCCCGCGCTCGCCGAGGAATGGGAACAGGCCATCAACGAGGTGGCCACCGAGGACGAGGACCTGGCCGAATACGTGGAGTCGCTGGAGCAGCGCGACGCCGAGGTCGACATGAGCGAAGCCCTGGGCAAGATCGACGGCGACGCCCTGGCCGCGGATTTCGAACGCTACCTGCGCCGCCGCCGCCCCGGATACGGGCGCTGAGTCCGGCCGCCGACGAGACCGCCGCAATTTGCCGTCGTCGGCGGCGATGCGAAAAGATCGGCAATTCGAGGGCAAGCCCAGCCGCACGCCCAGCCGGACGGCGCAAGCGACGACGATAAGGACCCGCATGGCCGCGTGGCCTGATCCCGACAACCCCCGGTTGGCCGCCGATCAGTCCGATCCGGCCCCGGACCGCCTCGGCGAAGAGGCCGGATATCACAAGGGGCTCAAGCCGCGCCAGCTGCAGATGATCGGCATCGGGGGTGCGATCGGCACCGGGCTTTTTCTCGGTGCCGGCGGCCGGCTCGCCAAGGCCGGGCCCGGGCTGTTCCTCGTCTACGCGCTGTGCGGCGTGTTCGTCTTCCTGATCCTGCGCGCGCTCGGCGAGTTGGTGTTGCACCGGCCGTCGTCGGGCTCGTTCGTGTCGTACGCGCGTGAATTCTTCGGCGAGAAGGCCGCGTACGTGGTCGGGTGGATGTACTTCCTGAACTGGGCGATGACCTCCATCGTGGACACCACCGCGATCGCCACCTACCTGCACCGGTGGAGCGTGTTCGCCGTCGTCCCCCAATGGCTCCTGGCCCTGATCGCCCTGGCGGCGGTCCTGGGCATGAACCTGATCTCGGTGGAATGGTTCGGCGAGATGGAGTTCTGGGCCGCGCTGATCAAGGTGTTCGCGCTGATGGCCTTCCTGGTCGTGGGGACCGTCTTTCTTGCCGGGCGCTACTCCATCGACGGACGCAGCGCCGGATTGAGTTTGTGGACGGGCCACGGCGGCTTCTTCCCGACCGGTCTGGCGCCCCTGCTGGTGGTCGCCTCGGGCGTCGTGTTCGCCTACGCCGCGGTCGAACTGGTGGGCACCGCGGCCGGGGAGACCGCGGAACCGGAGAAGATCATGCCGCGGGCCATCAACTCGGTGATCGCGCGCATAGCGGTCTTCTACGTCGGGTCGGTCGCGCTGCTGGCGCTGCTGCTGCCCTACACCTCCTACAAGGCCGGGGAGAGCCCGTTCGTCACGTTCTTCTCCAAGGTCGGCTTCTACGGCGCCGGCGACCTGATGAACGTCGTGGTCCTCACCGCGGCGCTGTCGAGCCTGAACGCGGGCCTGTATTCGACCGGTCGCGTCATGCACTCGATAGCGATGAGCGGCAGCGGCCCGAAGTTCGCCAAGCGGATGTCCCGCAACGGCGTGCCCTACGGCGGCATCGCGATGACGGCCGTCATCTGCCTGCTCGGCATCGCGCTGAACGCCTTCAACCCCGGTGAGGCGTTCGAGATCGTGCTCAACGTCGCCGCGCTGGGCATCATCGCGTCCTGGGCCACGATCGTGCTCTGCCAGCTTCGGCTCTACCAGGTGGCGCGTGCGGGACTCCTGCGGCGCCCGCGGTTCCGCATGCCGCTGACGCCGTACAGCGGATATGCGACCCTGGCCTTCCTGGTCGCCATCCTGGTGCTGATGGGCTTCGACGCACCGATCGGCACCTGGACCGTCGCATCACTGGTGGTGATCGTCCCGGCCCTGGTCGTGGGATGGTACGTGGTGCGCCACCGCGTCATGGCCGTCGCGGGTGAGCACACGGGCCGCGCGGGGCCGCATCCGCCGATTGCCAACCCGGCGGTGCATCCGCGAGACTGATGCCCGTCGCCGGACCCCGCCCACAGGAGTGAACCGACCATTCGCAACCGCTACGCCGCCACGCCACCGCTGTACGGGATGGCCATGGTCTTCCTGGCCATCGCCGTCGTCGCGGTCACCGCGTATCTGCACGCGGGCTGGTGGTCGGCCATCGGGTACGGCGCCGCCACGCTCATCGCCCTCGGCGGGTTCGCGCTCGTCTTCCGCGACCTGTCCTGACCCGAAGCTGACGCCGGCGGGTCAGGCGCCGGGCTTCTGCAAATCCTCGTTGTAGGCGCTCGTGGAGCGGCCGAGCGCGGCGACCTCGGCGTCCATCCGCGGCAACAACTCGGCGGTGGTCCTGCGGATGGGGAACGCCCCGACCGGGGTGGACAGCACCGGCTTGAGCCAGCGGAACGCGCCGACCCACGGCGGGCAGTAGACGTGGTCCCGGCGGCCCTCGATGCCCTTGACCAGGGCGTCGGCGCACTTGTCGACGGTGGTCGTCTTGTTCAACGGCCACGGCAGCTTGGCGAGCAGCTCGCCGAACGCGGGCAGGTCGGTCTTGGTGTCGCGCACCAGCGCGGTGTCGATCCAGGACATGTGCGAGGAACCCACCCCGACGCCCCGGTGGGCCAGCTCCAACCGCAGTACGTCGGCGAGGATTTCCACACCCGCCTTCGACGCGTTGTAGGGCGCCAGTCCCGGGGCAGCGGCGTATGCCGCCAGCGACGACACCACCAGCACGTAGCCGCGGCGCTCGATCACCGACGGCAGCGTGGCCCGCACGGTGTGGAAGACGCCCAGCACGTTGACGTCCAGCACCCGCTTGAAGGCCTCCGGATCGACCTGCAGCACCGACCCGTAGCTGGCGATGCCGGCGTTGGCCACGACGACGTCGATGCCGCCGAAGCGTTCGACGGCCGCCGCGGCCGCCGCCTGCATGGCCGGCAGATCGCGCACGTCGGCGACCGCGGTCAGCACCCCGTCCTCGCCGAGCCCGGTGGCCAGCGTGGCGAGCTCGGCCTTGTCCAGGTCCGTCAGCACGAGCTTGGCGCCCTTGTTGCGCAGGCGGCGGGCGATTTCCGCCCCGATCCCCCGGGCGCCACCGGTGATGAAGACGACCTTGCCCTGCAACCATGTCATGGTCGAAAAGGTACCGTCGCGGCGGTTACAGGTCCACCCCGAGCAGCGCATCGACCGCGGTGGCCACCAGCCGCGGCGCGGCGGTGTCGTGGCCACCGTATTCGAGCGCGTCGGTTGCCCAACCATCAAGGGCAGCAAGGGCTTTGGGAGTGTCGAGGTCGTCGGCCAGGTAGCGCCGCAGCCGGGCGACGAGGTCGGCAGCGTCCGGGCCCGACGGCAGCGCCGCCGCCGCGCGCCAGCGCCGCAGCCGCGCCGTCGCCTCGTCGAGCACCTGCTCGCTCCAGAAGCGGTCGGCACGGTAGTGCCCGGCGAGCAGGCCGAGCCGGATGGCCGCCGGCTCGACGCCCTGGGCGCGCAGCGCCGAGACCAGGACCAGGTTGCCGCGGCTCTTGGACATCTTGTGCCCGTCCCAGCCGATCATCCCGGCGTGCACGTAGTGGCGGGCGAAGCGCCGCTCGCCGCCGACGCATTCGGCGTGGGCGGCGGTGAACTCGTGATGCGGGAAGATCAGGTCGCTGCCGCCGCCCTGCACGTCCAGTCCGCCGCCGAGGCGGCTGAGCGCGATCGCCGCGCATTCGACGTGCCAGCCGGGCCGGCCGGCGCCGAACGGCGACGGCCAGCTGGGCTCCCCGGGCCGCGCGGCGCGCCACAGCACGGCGTCGAGCGCGTCGGACTTGCCGGGCCGCTCCGGGTCGCCACCGCGCTCGGCGAACAGCCGGAGCATGGTCTCGCGGTCGTAGCCGGACTCGTAGCCGAACTGCAGCGTGGCATCCGCCCGGTAGTAGACGTCGGGGTACTCGCCCTCGACGGCGTAGGCCGCCCCGGCGGCGACCATCTTCTCGACGAGTTCGACGACCTCGGCGATCGCCTCGGTGGCCGCGACGTACTCGTGCGGCGGCAGGATGCGCAGCGCCGCCATGTCCTCGCGGAAGAGGGCGACCTCGCGGTCGCCGAGCGCACGCCAGTCGATGCCGTCACGATCGGCCCGCTCGAACAGCGGATCGTCGACGTCGGTGACGTTCTGCACGTAGCGGACGTCGTGACCGGCGTCCAGCCAGTGCCGATGCACGAGGTCGAATGCCAGATAGGTGGCCGCGTGACCCAGATGGGTCGCGTCATACGGCGTGATCCCGCAGACGTACATGCCGGCGAACGCGCCCGGACCGGTCCCGACCGCGACCGGGCGGACCTGACGGTCGGAGGTGTCATAGAGCCGTAGCTCCGGGCCACGTCCCGGCAACTCCGGAACCCCGGGCGAACTCCACGACTGCATGCCCTCGACTCTAAACGCGGCCGGTCAGCGGGAGGCGTCGTGTATCGCTCCGAGCAGAATCGGCGCCAGCTCGGCGCGGCACATCACGAAGTCCGGCAGGTACGGGTCGAACTGGTTGTAGCGCAGCGGGGAGCCGTCGAGGCGCGACGCGTGCATACCGGCGGCCATCAACACCCCGGCCGGCGCCGCCGAATCCCATTCCCATTGCCCGCCCGCGTGCACGTAGGCGTCGACCTCGCCGTCGATCACGGCCATCGCCTTGGCGCCCGCCGAGCCGATCGCCACCGGCTGGATGGGCAGCATCTGGCGGATGCGGTAGAGCACCGCGGGAGGCCTGGTGGCGCTGACCGCGATCCGGATGGTGCCGCCGACACCGACGCGGGCGGCGTCGGCGGTCACGGTGTCGCTGCGGTACACGGTGTTGCCGCGGGCCGGCAATGCCACGGCGGCGTCGGAGATTTCGCGCCGCCCGTCGGTGGGCCGCCGCCACAACGCGATGTGGACCGCCCAGTCGTCGCGGCCGGGGGTGGAGAACTCGCGCGTACCGTCGAGCGGGTCGACGATCCACACCCGGTCGCGCTGCAGCCGGACCAGGTCGTCGTGAGCTTCCTCACTGAGCACCGCGTCCCCGGGGCGTTCGGCCCGCAGCCGTCGCAGCAACAGGTCGTTGGCCAGCCTGTCGCCCGCGTCGCCGAGCATCCACGGATGGCCGAAACCGATCTCCGCGCGCACCTTGAGCAGCAACTGCCCGGCATCGGCGGCGAGATCGGCGGCCAGTGCGGCATCGGTCATCTCATCCGCGTCGGCGCTCACCGTCTCAGTATCGCCGACACCGCCCCCGAACCCTCGTCAGAGCCCGCGTCAGAACGCCGGCCACGGGATGGGACGGTGCCGATTGGGTTCGGGCATCACCGGCTTGTCCAGCAGCGCCTGAGCGCGCCGGCGCAGGGCCATGATCTCCGCCGGGGTGATGTGCCCGGCCAATTCTTCGCACAGCGAGTCGCGCAGCGCGTCGACGAGGCCGGCGACCGACTCGCACGTCTGGTCGTCGATCGGCTTGCCGGCCCAGCCCCACAGCACCGTGCGCAGTTTGTTCTCGACGTGCAGACACACACCGTGGTCGACCCCGTACACCCGCCCGTCGACGCCGAACAGGACGTGACCACCCTTGCGGTCGGCGTTGTTGACCAGGATGTCGAAGACCGCGACCCGCCGCAGCCGAAGGTCGTCGGCGTGCATCAGGACGACCTCGTCGCCGGCGTGGTCGTAGGCCCGCAGAACAGGCAGATAGCCCGGCTGCGGTGTGCCGGCCGGAAACAGGTCGATGAGGTCCGGTCCCGGCCGGGCCTCGGAGTCGACCGCGTCGCCGGGTTGCTGCACCCACAGCTGCACCATGCCGGGTCCCGCGGGTCCGTCGCGAATCACCGTGTAGGGCACGATGTTCCAACCCAGCCGCGCCGACACCAGGTAGGCGCCGACCTCCCGGCCGGCCAGCGTCCCGTCGGGGAAGTCCCACAGCGGTTGCTCGCCGGAGACGGGTTTGTAGACGCAGTGCACGGTCGACTGGCCCAGAGTCGCCTCGCACAGGAAGGTGGCGTTGCTGGCCGCGCGGATCCGTCCCAGGATCGTCAGCTCGCCGTCGCGCAGCACCTCACGCCGGTCATTCGTCGACGTCATCGCCGGGCCCGGGCAGCGCGCCGCGTCTGTAGCCGTTCGTGCGCGCGCAGATGTGCCCGTCGGGGTCCAGCGGTTCCTCGCACAGCGGGCAGGGCGGCCGTCCCGCGGAGATGACGCGGGTGGAGCGGCTGGCGAACTGCCGCGCCGACTCCGGCGTCAGGAACACCCGCACGGCGTCGGGACCCTCGTCGGTGTCGTCGAGCACCACCGAGGCGTCGAACTCGCCGTCGGTGACCGCGAGCAGTTCGACCACCACCGTCTGGGCCTCCGAGTCCCAGCCCAGCCCCATCGTGCCGACCCGGAACTCCGCGTCGACGGGCGTGACCAGTGGGCTGAGGTCGTCGATCGCGGAGGGCTCCGGCGGCACGGGCGTACCGAATCTGCGGTTCACCTCGAGCAGCAGCGCACCGATGCGTTCGGCGAGCACCGCAACCTGTTGCTTCTCCAATACCACGGACACCACCCGCGAATCGTGCACCGCCTGGATGTAGAACGTGCGATTGCCGGGCTGGCCGACAGTCCCGGCCACGAATCGGTCGGGGGTGCGGAAGACATGAATGGCGCGGGACATGGCCCTTCCAAAATACCGGCTGTTGCCACCGCCGTGCGATCCGATGGGGCCCGATCGTCGGGCGGCGGCGAAATCAGTCGGTCGAGCCGCCGACCACCGCGTCGCTCGCGGGCACCGCCGTGGCCGGTTGTTCTTGCGCCTGTCCGGACTCCTCCCGCGCGTCGTCCCGGGGTGTGGGCGCCGCCCGCAACGCGGCCGACAAGCGCGCCCCGGTGTGGTTGACGTGCAGCACGAACGGCCGCAGTTCGGTGTAGCGGATGACGCTGACCGAAATCGGGTCGGCGGTGACGCGCTGGAAGCCGTCCAGATGGATGCCGTAGGCGTCGGCGATCACCGACTTGATGACGTCACCGTGGGTGCACGCCACCCACAACGCGTCGCCCCCGTGTTGCTCGGCCAGCCGGCGGTCGTGGTCGCGTACGGCGGCCACCGCGCGGGCCTGCACCTGCGCCAGCCCCTCACCGCCGGGGAACACGGCCGCGCTGGGGTGGGCCTGAACCACCTTCCACAGCGCCTCGCCGGCCAGGTCGCCCAGCTTGCGACCCGTCCATTCCCCGTAGTCGACTTCGGCGAGCCGCTCGTCGACCAGCGGCTCGAGGCACAGCGACTCCGCGAGTGGCTCGACGGTGCGCCGGCAGCGCAGCAACGGGGAGCAGACCACCGCGCGGATCGGCAGGTCGCCGATCCGGTCGATCAGGCCGGCTGCCTGCTCACGGCCCTTGTCGTCGAGGTCGACACCCTCGGACCGGCCCGCGAGGACGCCCGCGGTGTTCGCCGCGGACCGGCCGTGCCGCAGCAACATCACGGTCATGCCGCGGCCGCCGCAGCCGGGACGATGCCCGGGAGCCGAGTCGTCGCCCAAACCGCAGTCACGACGACGACGGTACCTGGTGGGCGGGGCGGGCGACCGACCTGACTAGCGTGTGACGGGCACTGCGTGCGCGACCGAGTCGCGCACCGCCGCGGTCAGGCTGCGCTCGTCGGTGAGGTCGATGTCGACCAGGCCGCGGACCGCCGTGGCGACCACCTCTTCGGCCTGTGGAACCGGTCCGGCCAGGCGCGGCCGGTACACCTCGACGACGAGTGATCGGTGCTCGATGTGGAAGGAGAAACTACGTCCGTCTCCGACCCGCCCGTAGCCACTGGCGAAAATCCCCGTCAGCATGTCTTCGACCGCGAATTGGTCGTCTACGACATGCCGGTCCACGGTGACGGTCATGTCGCGACCATACCGCTCCGGTGCGGCCCGGTGTAGCCACCATGGCCGTATTGGATGCGAAACCGTTCCTTAAAATTCGATCTCTCCGTTATCCGACCCGAGGTTGCCCGTTGCTGTCACCACAAAGATTCGGTATGCGCGCCGCTCAGCGCCGCCTACCCGCAATGCTGGCGTTGCTGTCGCTGGTCGCTGCGTGCTCCTCGAATCCGCTGCAGGCCCCTCCGCCCACGATCGAACCGGCCCGGCCGGCCGCGTCACCGCCGGTGTCGCAGGATCCGGCCGGTTCGGTGCGGCCCCTGGCGGGACATGCAGCGGCGGCGGCCTTCGACGCGGCGACTCACCAGTTGGTGGTCCTGACACCCGGGGCCGACCCGGCGGCCCCGGCCGGCCTCACCATGTTCGGCGATCCCCGGGTCGCGCCGCGCGTCGTCGCGCTGCCCGGACCGGCACCGGCGCTGGCCGGCGACGGCCGCGGCACGGTCTACCTGGCCACTCCCGGCGGGTACTTCGTGGTCGACGTCTCCGGCGGCCACACCGCCCGCGTGAGCGTCGCCGGTGCCGGGCAGACCCCGTTCACCGCGATCGCGCAACGCGCCGACGGCAAGCTGGTGCTCGGCAGCGCCGACGGCGCGGTCTACATCCTCGCCTCCCCGAACCCGGACCGCGGCGGCACCGCTACCGTCGGCAGCCGCAGCAAGATCTTTGCCCGCGTGGATGCCCTTGCGACCCAAGGGGATACGACGGTGGTGCTGGACCGGGGGCAGACCTCGGTGACGGCGATCGGCGCCGACGGGCGTGCTCAGCAGGCGCTGCGGGCCGGCGAGGGCGCGGCCACCCTGGCCGCCGACCCCCTGGGCGTGGTGCTGGCCGCGGACACCCGCGGCGGCCAGCTGCTGGTGTACGGCGTCAACCCGCTGATGCTGCGCCAGGCCTATCCGGTGCGCCGGTCCCCCTACGGGCTGGCCGGTTCCCGCGCGTTGGCCTGGGTATCCCAGACCGCGTCGAATACGGTGGTTGGTTACGATCTGTCCACCGGAATTCCCGTCGAAAGGGTGCACTACCCCACCGTGCAGCAACCGAACTCGCTGGCCTTTGACGAAGTGTCAGGCACCCTGTACGTGGTGTCGGGGTGCGGCGCGGGGGTCCAGGTCATCGAACACGCGGCGAGCGGGCGTTGACCGCGGGCTGGGACACCGAGATGTCCGACGAATACGAGTGGGCGCCGCTGCGGCTGCCCCCGGACGTGACGCGGATCAGCGCCTCCATCCGCCTGTCGATCGAGGCTGAATACCGCGGCTGGGAGCTGACCCGGGTCCGGCTCTATACCGACGGCAGCAGACGGGTGTTGTTGCGGCGCAAGAAAACTCGCCTCGACAGGGCCGATTCGGCGGGGCGGCGGCCCGACCAGCTGGAACTGTGACGGCCGTCGCGCGGCACGACTCCGCCCATCGTATCTACGGTCTGGTGCGCCGGCTGTTGTTCGTCGTTGCGCCCGAACGAATCCACACGCTGGCCTTCGCCATGCTCCGCGGCGCAACGGCCCTCGCCCCGGCGCGGCGGGCGCTGCACCGGCTGTTGGCGCCGTCGGATCCGGTGCTGGCCGGCACGGTGTTCGGGGTGCGGTTCCCGGGTCCGCTGGGGCTGGCCGCCGGCTTCGACAAGGACGGCACGGGGCTGCGCACGTGGGGTGCGCTCGGGTTCGGCTATGCCGAGGTCGGCACCGTCACCGCGCTCGGTCAGCCCGGCAATCCGGCCCCCCGCCTGTTCCGGCTGCCCGCCGACCGGGCCCTGCTGAACCGGATGGGCTTCAACAACCTCGGCGCGGGCGCGCTCGCGATGCGGCTCGCCCAGCACCGTCCCGACGTGCCGGTCGGGGTGAACATCGGCAAGACGAAGGCGGCCCCGGCCGCCGAGGCCGTCGACGACTACCGGGCGAGCGCCCGCCTGGTCGGTCCGCTCGCGTCGTACCTGGTGGTCAACGTGAGCTCGCCGAACACGCCCGGCCTGCGCGACCTGCAGGCCGTCGAGTCGCTGCGGCCGATCCTGGCGGCCGTGCTTGCCGAGGCCGCCGGGACGTCGACCCCCGTGCTGGTGAAGATCGCCCCGGACCTGTCGGATTCCGACGTCGACGACATCGCGGACCTGGCCGTCGAGTTGGGCCTGGCCGGAATCGTCGCCACCAACACCACCGTGTCGCGCACCGGACTGCGCACCCCGGATGTCGACCGGCTGGGCCCGGGCGGCATCTCGGGACCGCCGGTGGCGCGCCGCGCCGTCGAGGTGCTGCGCCGGCTCCACGCGCGGGTCGGCGACCGGCTGGTGCTGATCAGCGTCGGGGGCATCGAGACCGCCGACGACGCGTGGGAACGCATCACCGCGGGGGCCGCGCTGCTGCAGGGCTACACCGGTTTCATCTACGGCGGCCCCTTGTGGGCCAAACACATTCACGACGGCCTCGCCCGCCGGCTGCACGAGGGAGGGTTCGCCTGCCTGGCCGATGCCGTCGGCTCGGCGGCCGGGCGGGAGGGCCCGGCGGCGTGAACCGGCCGTGGGCGACCCGCCGGCGCGAGGGTGCGTGCGCCCGGCCCCCGATATGGTTCGGGCGGCGGGTGTTGCGGCGCACGGTCGATCAGGTTGTCAGTTCGGCGACCCGCACCCGGGTGGCCGACCACACCGTTCCGGCGGCAGCGCGCATTTCGGGATGACGTGTCGAGAGCTCAACATCCACCGGTCGCCGTGCGCATGACCTTTCGGTTGCCACGGCCACAGCCGGGGCGCGTTTGCCGAGCAGCCCGGCGATGTAGTTGGCCCACTCCAACTTCGTCAGCCCGTCGACGCCGACGGCGTGATAGACACCGCGCCGGGCATGCGTCGCGATGGTCATGGCGGTGACCTGAACGACATGGTCCAGCGGAATCGGGAACCGTCGGCGCTCGTCGCATCGAAGCGGTAGGCCCTGCACTGTCGCGTTGACGGCTTCAGCAACAAAATCTCTACTCCCGAACAGCAGAGGAAGCCGCAGCACGACATTGTCGCCGTCGCCGAGGAGGAACTGCTCCGCCTCAACCTTGTGACGTCCATAAACCTGCCGGGGCGCCACCTGGGCGTCCTCACGGTAAGACCCGGGCGCCCCGAATACGTAGTCGGACGAATAGTAGATGACGCGACCGCCGATACGCGACGCCGCGGCCGCCGCATGCCGCACGCCCCGCACGTTGACGTCGTAGGAGGCCGACGGATCCCGCTCGCACCGATCCGGGTCGGACAAACCCGCAGCATAGATCACGACCCGGGGCCGCACGGCTTCGACACACTCGACGACGTCCCCGGCGGAGCGGACGTCGACGCCGTGAACGTTCGCCACCGGCGGGTGGCGCGACGCACTGCTGATCGACAAGCCGTATCCGGGGAGCAGCCGGACCAACGCTTCCCCGACGCGGCCACCCGCTCCGAGGATCAGCACGTCGGTGCGACGAGACATCGCCATCTCAGCGGGACCCGAATTTCATCGCGCCCACCGTCGCCATCTTTCGTCCCACATCAGTCGGACGTCACGATCCTGTCCAACCACCCGGCAAGGGCGTTCGAGCCCGGGCCGTCGATGTGCTCGCGCGCCGCCGTTCTCGCACGGGCGGTCGCGGCCCCCACCGCGACCCCGTAGCCGGCCATCTGCAGCATCGGCGCGTCGGAATCACTGTCGCCGAAGGCCACGACGTCGCCCGGCGCTATGCCGAGATGCCGGCACAGTACCGTCATTGCATCAGCCTTCCCGACGCCCTTGGCCTGGATGTCACAGCAATCCAAGCCGCTCGCCACGGCGTCCAGGTTGGGAAATGCTTCCATATCGCCGAGTAGCCGTCTGCAGGCCGATTCATTCCCCCGGCACATAACTTTCAAAACAGAAATACCGACCGTATCCTGCAGCGCATCCGAGGGGAGTCGGGAGTCGGCCGTCAAACCTGTCGCCCGCTCTTCGACTTCGATGAGGGTGGATTGCCCGAACGCCATCCAGTGCAGTCCGTCACTCACATAGAGGTTCACCGCGCCGCCCATATTCGAAAATGTGCGGAGGACGTCAATCAGGCGCCTGTCGACTCCGAAACTCTCAGCGGTGAGCTGCCGGCCGGACGCGGTTCTGGCCAGGGCGCCGTTATACGCGATCAGGTGCGCATCCAACCCCAACCCACGCGCAAGAAATTCCAGTGAGGCAATCGGTCTCGAGCTGACGAGAACTATCTGGAGTCCTCGCTTCTGCAGTTTCCGAAGGGACTCTGCGGTGACGTCGGAGACAGGATTTTCCGAATCCAGCAACGTGCCGTCGACGTCGAAGGCGACGAGACGCGCGTGGACATCGTGCATGTCTGCTATCCCTCGAGTCGCCACGCATCGTGATTGACGTCATTCATGCGACTCAATCCGCGGTGCTGGAATTGGCCCGAGAACGGCAGGTCAATCGACAGTTTTCCGAGGACGTCCGCCAGAAGCAACGCGCCCGTCGCGTATATGGCCACGGCAACATTCGGCGAGGCCTCGGCATTTATGTGAAATGGCATGTCAGAACAGAAATGCATGGCCTCGTTGAAGTTGATCTTCAGGTCCATTTCGTCAACATCGGCGCCCAGGACTTCTTCGACGACGCCCTGCATGGAGTCCTTCAACCGCCGGTACAGTCCGACGAGATACGGCGATCTGAAGCCCAGGTCGACGACCACGGTGTCGTTCACGACACGGTGCCTTACCTCATGTCGGCCCTCGTGCAGCAAGTCGTACATTCCGTTGTAACTATGGGCCAACTTCCCGATGTCATAGTAAATATCGCAGGCGGGATAGCCACGCGGATCGACCAACCAGAACTTGTCCGACTCCTGGTCGTACAAGATGTTCTCCAGGTGCAAATCGCCATGAATGTAGGGCGACACCCCGGGGGGCGCCAATTCCGCCATCGCACGACCGCTCCGCTCCAGCTCAAACAGCATCGCCGGGATGTTAGGAATAACCCGTCCGTTGACCTGCAGGCGACGACTCTCTATCAGCGGAGCAAATCCCGGGTCCAGGTCGATAGAAACCCCGAGACGATTCCAGACGCGACTGAAATGATAATCCTGCACATAGGTCGAGGGTGTCTCCGTCAAATGTCCGAGATACACCTCGTTGTATTCATAATCGAGGACCTGCCTGAGCACGGACGCCGCCCGCTCGGGTGTGATACGAAGATTCAGCAATAAATCACGCAGATTGGGGTAGCCGACATAGTCGAGCCCGAGACAAACGGCATCGCCCTCTTCGTGGGAAAACAATAACTTGGGATAATGACGGCGAAGCGGTTCCGGAAGTCGCCCATAGAAACGCTTCTCGTCACCCAACTTCACCGAACCGCGGCCCTCGGCTTGCTTACGAAAATATTTCTGCACACCCGACTTTGCGAACGAGCCCCCGACACGGACCGCATCATTGGCCACGAGTTCATCAACCGTGTATTGGTGAAGTTTCCTCGTGCTGCTCAATTTCCGCAGTTCGCAGTCGAAATCACCGGGATCGCTACAATTTATCTGCAGCACATCCCCAGACGCGAGACGGGCGGCGGCTATGCGGCCGTTGTCATTGGGATCCCACACGATGAAATGGGAGGGCAAGCGAACCGACCTCAACGTCAAGAGCCGCACCACCGACGGTATCAACTCCCGGCCGGAGCGGATGAGAATTACCTCGTCTGCGGGCGAGCAGCTACCCATCAACTCACCCAGGTCATCATTGGCGTAGAGAGTCAGCACATCGCTTACGCCGTACCGTTGCAACTCGTATTGAATCGATTCGTGCAGAGCGTCCGGCCCTTCGTCCGCATTGCTCCGTTGAGATTCGTCGACGATTATTCCGTGCACACGCGGGCCGCCCCCGAGCGCCGCTTGGATGAACTCGCCGAGCGGGGCACCCAACAGCTTCGCGAACCTGTCGAGCACGGTGACATCGGTCAGGACGACTTCGCCACGTTCGACCTGCGACAGCCAGCTACTGGGTTTGTGCATCTCCTCGGCCAGCCGCTCACGCGACCAGTCGCGTTCGACTCGGTACTGGTAAACGAGGTCGGCGATGGTGGATTCAGGCTCTGCCACGGTGCCCCATGAGCGGTGATCGGTTGGCCGCACCGCTCGCGGACCGAGGCCGTCGCGGCGTGGGTCTGCCGACGCTGTTCCTCGACGGGCGATCGCCTCGCGGCGGCAGGGCCCCCCTCGGAGGGGCCACGAGCGGGTGTCGCCGAACGGGCTGCGGTTGGACGCCGACGGTGGCGCGCTCGTAACGGGTGGTCGCGGCGACCGCGTCCAAACGCCGCGTGTGCGGCGCCCGGCTGTGGCGGTCACAGACCTTCAACTCGATGACGAGTGCAAACATCAATGGCCTTCCTGGGCTCATCACGATGGGGTTGCGGCGTCGACGACGTTAGCGTCTGCCAGCAGCCAGGCTACCCAATCGCCTCGCGGAGGTGATGCACCGCCCGAACGAGATGGGCCCGAGCGGGATGGGCCCGAGCGGGATGGGCCCGAACGAGATGGGCCCGAACGAGATGGGATTGTCGGCGCCGACCGGGCGTTCGCCCGGCAACCCACGCGCGCGCAACCGCGGCGGGGCCCGGCCGGGCCGCCCTACCGCTGTTCGTAGGTGCCGTAGAGGTAGGCCCGCGCGATCGCGTGCTGGAAGAGGTTGAATCCCAGGAACGCCGGGCTGGCGTCCTCGGTCAGATCCAGCTTGTCGACGTCGACGGCGTGCACGGCGACGTAGTAGCGGTGCACCCCGTGGCCCGCAGGCGGCGCGGCGCCGACGAAGCGGCGCATGCCTGCGTCGTTGACCAGGGTCACCGCGCCGCCCGGCAACTCACCGCCGTTGCCGGCGTCGGCCGGCAACTCGGTGACATCGGCCGGCAGGTTGGCCACCGCCCAGTGCCAGAACCCCGACAGCGTGGGGGCGTCGGGGTCGTAGACGGTGACCGCGAAGCTGCGGGTCTCCTTCGGGAACCCCGACCAGCTCAGCTGCGGGCTGACGTCCTCGCCGCCCGCGCCCATGATCCCGCTGACCTGTGGTGTGGCCAGCGGTGCGCCGTCGGTGATGGAGTTGGACGTCAGGGTGAACGTCGGCAGCTTGGGCAGTGCGTCGTAGGGGTCGGTAGGCGAGCTCATGGAAAGTCCTCTCGTGGCGTGATGTTTTCGGCTAGCAATGGGTCAGAAAGCGTGCCAGCACCCCGGTGCCGAACCTCAACGAGTCGACGGGTACCCGCTCGTCGACACCGTGGAACAGAGCGGCGAAATCCAGATCGGGCGGCAGCCGCAGCGGACTGAACCCGAAGCACCGGATACCAAGACGTGCAAAGGCTTTCGCGTCAGTACCACCGGAAAGCATGTAGGGCACCGTCCGGCCGTCCGGGTCGAGTTCCAGCACGGCGGCGTTCATCGCGTCGACCAGGTCGCCGTCGAAGGTGGTCTCGTAGGACGGCAGGTCCCGGATCCATTCCCGCGTCACGTCCGGGCCGATCAGCGCGTCGACCTCGGCCTCGAACGCCGCCTTGCGGCCCGGGAGGATGCGGCAGTCCACCACCGCCTCCGCGGTCGCGGGGATGACGTTGGCCTTGTAGCCGGCCTTCAGCATCGTCGGGTTCGCGGTGTCGCGCAGCACCGCGTTCAGCATGCGCGCCATCGGGCCCAGCTTCTCGATCGTCCCCTCCAGATCGGGGGACGCCGTGTCGAACGCGAGGCCGGTCTCCTCGCCCACGGCGGCCAGAAACTGGGCGACCGCATCGGTCATCACCGGCGGGAACCGGTGCCGGCCCAGCCGTGCCACCGCCTCGGCGACGGCGGTGACGGCATTCTGCTCGTGCACCATGGAGCCGTGTCCCGCCGGGCCCCGGGCGGTCAGCCTCATCCACGACAGGCCCTTCTCGGCCGTCTCGATGAGATAGAGCCGACGTTCGCCGCCATCGCGGCGCGGCACGGTCAGCGAGAAGCCGCCCACCTCGCCGATGGCCTCGGTGACGCCGTCGAACAGGTCGGGACGGTTGTCGACCAGCCAGTGCGCGCCGTACTGACCGCCGTGCTCCTCGTCGGCGACGAAGGCGAACACCAGATCGCGTGGCGGCACGACGCCCGCGCGTTTCAACTGGCGGGCGACCACGATCATCATGCCGACCATGTCCTTCATGTCGACCGCGCCGCGGCCCCAGACGTAGCCGTCCTCGACGGCGCCGGAAAACGGGTGCACGCTCCACTCGGACGGCTCGGCGGGCACCACGTCGAGATGCCCATGGATCAGCAGTGCGCCGCGCGCGTTGTCGGCGCCCTCGAGGCGGGCGAACACGTTGCCCCGGCCGGGCGCGCCGGACTCGACGTACTCGGTCTGGTAGCCGGCCTCCGCGAGCTGCTCGGCGACCCACCGCGCGCACTCGGCCTCGCCCTGCGTCGTCTCCGGTTCGCCGGTGTTGGTGGTATCGAAACGGATCAACCTGCTGACGACCTCGACCACATCGTCGCCCGGGTTGTCGGGAACCTCGGTCTGCCCACGATCAACGGTCACAACCCAAATTCCTACCATCGCCGGGGACCGGGGGCGGTCTCAGCAGCTGGGTTGGGCCGAAGCGGGCGAATCCGATAGCCTTAGCTGCCGACCCGAGCGGTTGGTCATGTCCGAGTGGCGGAATGGCAGACGCGCTAGCTTGAGGTGCTAGTGCCCTACTAATGGGCGTGGGGGTTCAAGTCCCCCCTCGGACACAAAAAGTTAGCTGAATGGATAGAAAATTTCGCACTGAGCTGCATTAGACAGATCATTTCGCATTTGCTGATAGGAGCAGGCTTTCGAGCGCAACCTCGACGACATTCGATGTGATCGTGACTACCGGACCCGGCGAAGCCGCTGATTCTGCCGTCAGGCTCGTTGAAGAGTGTGACCCGCGGGCCTGGGCGTCGCTTCAGCCACACCTTATCTATCCGCGCGGCCAATTCGGGGGTAACCCGAAGACGTCCGAGGCTACTGCGGTGCCTCCGGTTCGACGGACCTCGTCACTGTCCAAGAGGATGTTTGTTGCGAGACCGTATGTCTCCGTCACCGGCACTGGTGCCCACGGGTTGATCCACATACGCGGCATGTCCTGGGCTACACCGTAAGGCTGGATGTTGCTGCCAAGCATGACGGCGGATACCCGAGTGCCCGCTGGCGGATCGGCACACCAATAACCATTGCGGGCCCGAGGCAACCGGGTGAATCTAGGTTCGCCGTCAGGGTTGAACAGGACGGAGGTCGCTCCGAACAACGCGCGGTCGACCTCGTCATCGTCGATAAACACCGTTGTTGTGTCGAGCGCCACGATCAACGGGTGATCCAACGGCGTCTCGACGCCGGTGTACTTCTTGCCTTTTCCTTTCAACGACCGCTTGATCAGACCAGGGTTGTCGTACATCACGACACGCTGCGAGTGCAGGCCGAGCAGACGTCCGTAGGTGCCGCGCTGGTCGGGCGGCACCGGGTGCGCGGTGTACAAGAGCTCCCACTCGCCGATCGGGAATCGGAGAGTCTGCTCCGGTTTGCCGGCGCCGCGCGCGGCGATTTCGTCGTCGGCGTTCAGCCCCTGCAGCCAGTTATGGATCGCCGCGCGGATTTTGGCGGCGCTGGGTTCCTGGCTTCCTTCGGATTCGATGTCGAGTTCGAGAACGAAGTCGGGATGGCTCGCCGTGTTGGTGGCGTCCAGAATCGCGTTTTCCACCGCGGTCCTCGACCGTTCGATCACTGCCTTGCATTCGACGTACGCCGCTGACCCATCGCGGCTTATCAGGAAGTCGGGCCTGTCCGGTCTGCCGTTCGGCAACTCGGGATGCACGGTGATCTCGTAGCCGAGCTTCCGGAAAAAGGCGTAGACGTACAACTCCCACCAGGCGCCGACATGTTGATCGTGACGCTTGCCCTGGAAGTGACCCCGCAGTTGACCGCCGGGATCGGGGTGGCAGCGATACCAGCTTTCCAGCTCATCGCGGACATGGGCCCAATCTGGTCGATCAATCCGGTTATAAAAGTCAAAAATGTTCTCGCCGTAGCGCATTGGAGATGAATCAGTCCGTTCGACGTCATCGAACAGGGTCTCACGGGGCGAACCGGTCATAATTCCTCCGAGGGTAGACATATGCCGCTCCGGCGTCACTTCATTTTCCGAGGCACCCTAAGCCTGGATACACCGATTGGTAGCGGAGTGGGCTGGGTCGTAAAGGCGAAATGCCCTGTCGTGGTGAAAGAATGGGATTTCCTGAGGATCACATTCGGCCACAACGAAGGGCATCTCGTAGATGCAACTATCTCATACTCGACCCGTCGCGTCGGCGCTCTTCGACGACCCGAATCTGGTCTCGTGTGCTGGTCTGGTCCCGATGATGGCGTTGGCCCAGCAGTGCGACCTTGCGACCTTGGCCGATGAACACCTCAGCGTGCCGACCGACAAGGGCGCCAACGCCGGAGCGAAGGTCACCTCGCTGGTCGCGGGCATGGTGGCCGGCGCTGACAGCATCGACGACATGAGGCTGTTGCGGCATGGAGCGATGGGCATCCTGTTCGACCGGCCCTACGCGCCGTCGACGCTGGGGTCGTTCCTGCGTGAATTCACCTTTGGGCACGTCCGCCAACTCGATGCCGTTGCTGCCCGGCTGTTGACCCGACTGCACGACCGCATCCCGCTGGTCGCCGGAATCGAGGGCCCGGTACTCGTCGACATCGACGACACCATCATCGAAGTGCACGGACCCGGCAAGCAGGGATCCGGTTACGGATACTCCGGGGTCCGGGGTTTGAACGCACTGATCACGACGGTCACCACCGACCGCGCCGCACCGGTGATCGTGGGCCAGCGGCTGCGCAAGGGCTCGTGCGGGTCCCCACGCGGAGCTGCCCGGATGGTCTCCGACGCCCTGGCCACCGCGCACCGGTTGCGGTCGGCCGGTTCGACCGGACAGGTATTGCTGCGGGCAGACTCCGCGTTCTACGGACACCCCACCGTCTCAGCGGCGATCCGCGGCGGATCCCAGGTGTCGATCACCGTGCGACTGGACTCGAAGGTCAAGACCGCCATCGCCACGATCGGTGACGACGCGTGGATGCCCATCGAGTACACCGACGCCATCTACGACGAGACCACCGGCAGATGGATCTCGCGCGCCGAGGTCGCCGAGATCGCGTTCACCGCGTTCAGCTCCAAGAGAGCCAGCCAGCAGGTGCCGGGCAGGTTGGTGGTGCGCCGCATCCCCGACCTCAACCACAGCGATAACGGGCAAGCCACCCTGTTCGACACCTGGCGGTTCCACGCGTTCTTCACCACCACCGACCTCGACACCGTCACCGCCGACAAGACCCACCGCGGACACGCCATCATCGAACAGGTCCACGCCGACCTGAAAGCATCCGCCCTGGCACATCTACCCTCGGGACGATTTGCCGCCAACGCCGCCTGGCTGGTGTGCGCGGTGATGGCGTTCAACCTCACCCGCGCCGCGGCCACCATCGCCGGGCCCCGATTGGCGAGGGCCCGCACCGCGACCATCCGCCGCACCCTGATCAGCGTGCCCGCTCGGATCGCGTCTTCGGCCCGCCGCCTGACCCTGCACCTACCGCGGGGCTGGCCATGGGAATCAGCGTGGAAAACGCTGTTCGACAACCTGTTTCACCGACACACACCGATCATCGCCTAATCCGAGCGCTCCCACCGACCCTCGACGCGAAAGACCAAGTGGAACAACCCGACAACGAGGTCGGACGACGACACACGTCCAAAACCCGCAGCACATCCGGTTCAAGGCACACAACCGAAATCGACTTCAGACCGACAGCCGATCGGTGAATTGAGGCTAAGACACGGTCGCATCGCTGATTCGCGTCGCGGGATAACGACGGTGGCGTGCGTAGGTGGGTGTCGAGATGGCACTGTTGGCGACGCTGCTGGACGGATGGATCGTCCGCGGCGCCAACGACGACGACAGGAGCCCCGCCGCCGTATGTCGGTCAAGTCGGAGTACCGATCCACGCCAAGGCCAGGGACGGAGCGACCGCCAAAGAGCAACGCTGCCGCACCGCGGGACCGTCGACGCTTTCTCGGCACCTGGCAACCGACAAGCACCCACACCGCAGACAGCGGCGTTCGGTGTTCGGTATAGACCGAACACCGGCATCATGCGATGATCTACCCATGACAGGATCGCCTCCCGCCGAAATGGACGCCGCCGACGAGCTCGCCGATGCTGTGGCCGCGGTGGGTCTTAAGTTCGTGCGCGCGGACGAAGCCAACGATCCGCACGCGGACGGGGTCCTCGTCTTGCCCGACAACCGCCAGCTGCTCATCGAGGTCAAAACCTCGTCGCTAATGACCGCGAAGGGCCTGCGGGACCAGCTGCAGCGGTGGAGTCATCAACTGCGCCCGAACACCGTCGGCGTGGTAGTAGCCAACCGCATCACCGCCGATGCGCGCGAAGAGCTCCGCACTGCCGGCTGGAGCTGGTTGGACACTCGCGGCCACCTACGGCTCGCCGCCAATGGACTGCTGGTAGACGCGAACGTGCCGGCTGCCATGCACACGCCACGCCGGCGCGAACCGTTCGCCGGTCAAGTTGGCATCGAATTAGCGTCAGCCATGCTGCTCACACCCGACCGCGTGGTCTCCATTCGTCCCCTCGCCACGCAGATCGGCCGCGCCCCCAGCTCGGTATCCGACACCATTGCCGCGTTCCGCGACGCGAACCTGATCACTCCGGCCGGGCACCCCAGAACACCAGAACTCTTCTGGGAGATAGCATCACGGTGGAAGCCCACCGAACTCGCCGTCGCAAATGAGCCGCGAGACGGTAGCCTGCTTAATGCACTGCGGGTGAACCTCGACGACTTCGACGAGCCGGGATGGGCGCTCAGCGATTCGCGCGCGGCCGCCGTATACGGCGCACCGATCGCGATCAGATCAAACCATCCGCCGGTGCTCTACGTCCCCGACCAGCAGGTGATGCGCCGCGCAGCCAAACTGCTCGCACCGGTGCGCGAGCACACCACGCCCACAGCCGTTTTGCGTGTTGCACCGACGCCCCTGGTCTGCATGCACCGGCAAGACCCAGTGGATTTTCCCGGCAACGGGAACAGTGAGTACTGGCCCATGACCCGCCCCCTATTCGTGGCTCTCGACCTGGCCCAGGACCCAGGTCGAGGGCGCGAGATACTGGATAGCTGGACCCCCCCAGAGCCGTGGTCACGTGTCTGGTAAACAGCTTCAAACCCCGCGGGTAGAGCTGCTGGGCGCCCAAATGTCGGCACTGGCGGACGCAATCCGCACCACCCAGACCCTGACTGGTCAGCCTGTGACGGTGATCGGAGGCCTGGCCGTGATATGCCGTCTCAGCAGCCCGCATCGTGCCACCAGCGACCTCGACATCGTCAACCGCCGCGGCGACCATCAAACACCCCAGCTCGAACTGCTGATAGCGAAGAGCGAGCCGGTCGAAGGACGCAACGCGGCGCTGGTCACGACTGCGGCCGGAAAAGTGATCGTCGAAGTCTTGGAAGTGGCCGACGCCGATTTGCATCCGCTGCCCGACGATCCCACCGGCCGGCTCTTCGTGCTGTCGCACGCCTGGGCTGCTGCCACCGCGACTCCAGTCATCATCGGTGTGCACGGACAGCCTGATATCGCGGTTGCAGTTGCCGAGCCCGGCCCGCTGATCGCCATGAAACTTCAAGCGACCTTCGATCGCAGCAAAGCCAAGGAAGGCACGGACTTGCTTGACATCGTCCGCCTCACTTTGGATCAACAATCGGGACCCACAGTGCGAGAGCAGCTTTCACTGGCTGAGTCCCAGCTCGCGCAGGACATCGCACAACACGTGGAGTTCTGCCTCAACGCACGCGCCGACCGATCGCTATCACTGATCAACGCAATCCCCGAAGGCGCCGACCTACGTCTCGATGACATCCACCTCGTCGCCGAGCTACTCAGCGGAGCGCTAGGCCACTGACCGCTGAACCTCACTTTGGAGCAGCACAAGCTTGCGCTGATTCGTCGTCAGTAGTTGCCAGCGCGGCGTCGCCAGAACAATGAATCGTCAGAATCAACGACTCAGCTGGAAGACCTCAACTCGTGTCGTAAGTGGCCAAGTCCCCCCTCGGACACAATTTATTAGCTAACGATATAGAAAATACGCTCTGAACTCGATCAGAGTGGATTTTCAGCAATTGCTGGCATCGATTGGGCATCGCGTTGAATCGGGTCGCTGGCAACAGCACGCCAATGAAGGCGATCGCCAGCAGTCACCGCACACAGCACCTCAAGCAGAGAATTCAAAAGCTCGTTGCTGCAAGCTAGACCCAGTGTCCGACACCGAGGCGCTGCCGTCGCCATGCAGCTGGCCACGAACGCCAGCTGCGCCGAAGTCCCACCGTGGGACGGCAGACACCTTCCGCCGCAACACCTTCGGATGCAGCTTGGACGGAAGGCGACCAGCCAGCATGACATCGACCGTCTCGGCGTCGCCAACGCCGCGGACGAATCGGTGTATCGGCCCGTTGCCACCTCGCCTTCGGCTTGCGCAGGTCAATCTCTCACGTCGTTTCTGCACCCAGTGGTGACATGTACAAATCATGGCTCTGTGAGTGTACAGTTAGGGTGTGGAAGTATCCGTGACCGAGTTGCGCGCGCACCTCAGCGATTGGCTCGATCGAGCGCGGGCTGGTGGTGAGGTCGTCATCACCGACCGTGGGATTCCGGTCGCTCGACTGGCGGCACTGGACAGCGCAGGCACCTTGGAGCGTCTCACGGCCGAAGGCGTGATTGGCAAGGCCACCGCGCAGCGGCCCGTCGCTGCGGGTCGGCCCGGGCCCCGACCGCGACGGCCGGTGTCTGACCGGGTCAGCGACCAGCGGCGCTGACCCGGTGCCGCTCGTCTACTTCGACGCCAGCGCCTTCGTCAAACTTCTCACCGCTGAGACGGGGAGTTCGCTGGCGTCCGCGCTCTGGGACGGCTGCGACGCCGCATTGTCCAGCCGCTTGACCTACCCCGAAGTCCGCGCCGCACTCGCTGCAGCGGCCCGCAATCACGACCTGACCGAATCCGAGCTCGCCGATGCCGAGCGTGGCTTGGAGGACTTCTGGGCCGCGACCCGCCCAGTCGAACTCACCGCGACGGTTGAACAGCACGCCGGCCACCTCGCTCGAGCCCATGCCTTGCGCGGAGCCGACGCAGTTCATCTGGCCAGCGCGTTGGCTGTCGGCGAACCCGACCTGATCGTCGCCGTTTGGGACCGACGCCTGCACACCGGAGCCCAAGCCGCCGGGTGCCGAGTCGCCCCTGCTCAACTCGACCCCTAGTCCGACCGCTCGACGTCAGAGTGGGTCACCCCGGCATGGACGACGGTCAAGTACCGATTCGCCAGGTCACGACCCGTGTCGTAGATGGCCAAGTCCCCCCTCGGACACAATTTTGTTAGCTGTATAGCTATACAATCAGCCGTTACATCGGCGAAGGTGATTTTTTGCATTTGCCAGCTTCCATTAGTCATTACGATTCACCGACACATGACTACGGATTTTGGTTATCGCTGGTCGATAAACCCGACCCCAGGCTCCCGAACGGAGATTCTCCCCAACCCGGGTGGTCTCTCGGGCGGCGGACGATCGAAAGCACGGCGACATCTTCCCGTTGGCTCACTCTCGACTCATCGGGATGTTGGTCCGATCGGCAAGCAAATTGCGTTTTAATCCGGTCATATGCGTGGGCGCGGGCGGTATCGAACGACTGTCTGCTGGCAAGTCATCGCGACACGATGGCGACATGGCGCCGGAGCAGCGCCCGCACTCTGGCCGGCACCCTCGTCGGCGGACTGGAGATCATCTGCGCTGCCACACGCGCAGCATCGCCGCGCTCGCCGGCCTTTGTGATCTTCGGGTCGTCCAGGCGCCACGGTGATGCGCGATATTCGGGTTGTGACGCCACGATCTCCAGCAATGTCTCGATGTCCTGGAGGTCACGTTCGGAGTCGCGAACGGTACGTGCCAGCATCTTCAGCACGAATGCTGCCTCGACGTCGGGAACCGGGACTTCGAACTCAATCACGTCGCCGTCCGTGAGCCGCGCTGTAACAGCGACTTTGATCGGCGGCAGGGCCAGCGCCACGCGCAGTCCTGGCGCTCCGTCGAAGGCTCGTTCGCCGATGATCCGCTTGCCCGGTTTGGCTGCGTCGGGAACCAGGAGGTCAACCGCTTGCTCACCTCGCTCGTAGCGGTTGCCGCACTCAGCGATGTACCCCAGCGCGGTGAGCCGATCGTGGAGGTCGCCCGTGGTCGCCACGTTTACGTCGATCCCGGTAGTCTGCGTCGGAGGTCAGCCGCGGTATGCCTGGCACGTTGTAGACATGCCGCAGCAGCCGCACCATGTGACTGCCGATGACGCGGTACTCGATGTCGGCGGCGACACCGGCCACGTCGCGCAGCGCACGCATTCCGTTGTCTTCGGCCACCGCGGTGCATGCCATCACGACCGATGCTGTTCCGGTCACCGGTGCACGATCCAGTCGCCGAGACGCTGCGGCGCACCGTCGCCGAGATCGGTGCCGTCGCTGAGGTCCTGAAGCGCAATCACTGGATCCACGGTGATGATGTCGGAACGCTGCCTATCGCTAACCCGCAGCCACCAGGACGCGGTGGTCCAGACTGTCGGATCGGCGGGAACCCGCACGGTCAAGGTCGCTTCCTCGGCGGTGGCCTCCACCAGGCCGAACTCGGAGAGGTCAACCAGTTCTTTGGCGTAGACCAGACCTCTGGTTGGTACCCGCCACGGTTGCAGGACGTCGGCGGCGACCTCGCCGCCGGCAAGGATCCGCACGGTGAGCTCCGCGCCGAGTCGGGTCGCGCTGCGCACCTGCTCCACTACCGGATCCATTCCATACCAGTACGTTTCGACGAGTCCGCTGTCTGCGGGTACCGATGCCAGTTTCATCAGGATTTCCCGGCGTGCAGCCGAGGTCATGGGCGTGTCCGGCAGCGGATCCTTCTCGGTCATCTTGGACACCGCCTGCTGGCTGACTGCGATGGCGGCAGCGATGTCGCGTTGGCGGAGCTGGTCACGCGTGAGCACACAGACCCGTTCGGCCGCCCGCCGGCGCCAACTGCGCTCGTTGGCTGCGCGGTGGGGCCGTCCTGGTGTGGGCGTTCGGTACGTTCGCCCGGAGAGCACCAGTTCGCCGGTACTGCCGACGCTGAGATCCACGTCGATGTCACCCAGGAGCGCCGAACGTGCCTCGTCTGAGATGGTCTCGCAAACCACGAAGACGCGGCGGCCGGGATGGCGGCGCACATGACCGAGGACGGCGGCCGGAGATGGCACGCGCTCTGCCAGTACTAGGTCCGCTACCACGGCGCGGCCATCTATCCGGTATGTGATGCTGTGTGCATCGCCAGTCACCACCTGAACGCCAGCGTCGACCAAGCGGGCAGGAATCGAGGCAGACAGCACGGCTGTTACTCTAGCAGCGACCACTTGTCAAACAACCATTTGTCGAGAAACCTAGTTCTGGTTGTTTGACTTGAGCTAATCAGTAGCGTATAAGCGCGGGTGACGACACCTCGCACGCCGGATGGAGTTGAACGGAGCGAGCGTCGAAGACGCCGGGCAGGCTGTGGAGCTACTTTGGCGTCTTCGCGGCGACGCCGCTGGCGCAGACATTGCTGGCAGCCGCTGACTCTCAATCATCAGTCTCTGGTTGACCGGCCATGTGTCGGCACAGCTCTTGACCACTTCGTTAGGGCACAAAAAAGCCCCACGGCGCACGAAGCGCCGCAGGGCTCTCTTGTTTGTTGCTACTCGCCTTCGTCGTCCGGTGGAAGCTCTCCGGTCGACTGGTAGTAGGCGCGCAAGGCTAGGTAAACCTCGTGCCCCAGTTCCTCTGGTGTTTTCCCCTCGGGGTTAACCTCGAAAAGGGGCTGCGCTCTTGGGTTATCGTAAGGCATGTTTGTTCACCTCTTCTTCGCTTGCTTGCCAATCGATTTCATCGAGCAGTTGCATTGCCTCGCCTGCGATGTCGCGCAGCAGATAAAATTCCTGATCTTTGATGTCCTGAACCTGTTGCGCATCAAGCCTTTTCAGCGACATTGCGCGCTTGTTGGTTGTTCATATCGCGCCATGCCTCGATGGCGCTCCTCAGTGGTTTGATGTCCAATTCCTTGTCTCCAATCATTGCGATGATCATTGCGATGCATCCTCTCCATCTATTGCCAGTCGTGCTTTGACCGCCTTAAGTTGACTCATGATCCCGGCCAGTTCACTCCCAACAGTCCGTTTGTCCGACATGTATCCTTCCAGCCACCTGCGGATCACCTCCGACAGAGTCGTGCCTTCATCACGAGCACGTCGAATCGCCTGTGTCCATAACTCGTCGGGCACACGAATTGTCCTGGTGTTCAACATTCCTTTTGCCATCTTTCATACCTCGCGAATCCTGAAAGTGTTGCCGTTGCCGTCATGGACTTTGGTCGCCAAAACCTTTACCGCACTTGGCCGTTTGGGACTAAAGTAGCGCTTCACATCCTCGACGGTCTTGAGTTGTGTCGCTTGCCAGGGTGATGGGGCCACCTGATTGCCAGGGGGATGGGGCCACCGTGGCGCGTTATTGAGGATGCTCGTTGGGATGGTCTGGGTCAAGCTGGCGGCTGCGGGTGCGTTGGCGGTAGGACGGTCCTTCGATGACTAGGGTGTGGGCGGTGGCGGTCAGTCGGTCGATGGCTGATTGGGCCAGTAGCGTGTCAGCGGTCATGGTCAGCCATTCGGCGGGTTCGCGGTTGGAGGTCACGATGGTCGTCTTGGTGCGGTGGCGTTCGACGACGATTTCGTAGAAGTCGCTGGTCTCGGTCACGCCGAGGGGCCTGAGTGCGAAGTCGTCGATGATGAGGACGTCGATGGCGGCCAGGCGGCGGATCTCGGCGTCGACGGTGTTGTCCAGGCGGGCGGCGCGAAGCCGGGTGAACAGCTTGTCGGATCGGGCGAACAGCACGGTGTGCCGTCGTCGGATTGCCATGTGCCCCAATGCTGTTGCTAGATGTGTTTTGCCGACGCCAACGGGTCCGAGAATGATCGCGGATTGCCCGGCGTCCAGGAACCGCAGCGAGGTGAGGTCCCCGAGCAGGGTGCGGTCGTAGCGCAGGTCTTCCTGTGCGGTCCAGGTGTCGAAACGCATGCTCTGGTCGAGTCCTGCTTTAGCCGATCGTAGTGCCGCTGAACGAGATTCGCGGCGGGAAACCTCATCGGCCAGCAGCGTTTCAAGGAATCCGATATGACTGAGTTTGTGCTGGCGGGCCAGTGCGGCTCGTTCGGGCAGGGTGTCGGCCATGGCGCCGAGTTTGAGCGCTTTGAGCAGGCGGATCAGATCAGCGCCGACCGGGTCGGCGGCCCCACGGTGGGTGTTCATGTCAGTGGGTCTCCTCGGATGCGGGTTTGTCGGTGACGACGGTCAATGAGGTTGTGGTATTGGTGAATTCGGATGGGTCACGCGAGAATCGGGTGGCGGCCTGCCCTACTGCCTGTGGTAGTGCCGGGGTGGTCTTCTCGGTGGCGCGTTCCAGCATGGAGGCGATCTTGTTGACCGATACGACATCAAGGTCCAGTGACAGTGAACACGCCTGTTCGACGCGGTCAGCGCCGTAGCGGCGCACCAGCCCTTGCAGTCGGTAAACGGTGCGCATCCGGGTCCAGGGCAGCGGGTCATCGAGGATGCGTTCGGCGTAGACCCCGATATTGGGCCCGTGTGCTGCACAGGTGGCGATCAACCGGGTCAGGTCCCGCAACGCGTAACCAGCTTTGTGTTCGGGAAGATCCGCGCGATCAGTGCTGCGCCCGCCGGCAGGTTGACGTGGATGGACTTTCACCAGTGCGCCGCGGTGATAGAACCGCACCAACTCACTGTCGGCGCGGACATCGAGGTAGTGCCCGATCCATTGCTGCGGAAGCGAATACAGGGCTTTGGCGACCTCGGCGTGGAAATCGCGGTGCACCTTGACCTTCTTGAACACCGGCACGTCGTAAACCCCCGGCACCGCCAACAGCAGTCCCTGCTCGGAGGTGGTGAATACCTCCACCGGCCGTGCGCAGATGGTGCCGTGGATGCGGGTGCCGGCAGTGCGTTCACACCACGTGGTCGCGGCCTGTTGCGCCTGCTCGAGACTGGTGAATGTTTCACCGTCCCAGAAGTTTCGGCGCACGTACTGCACCGCCCGCTCGACCCGCGGCTTGTCTTTGGGGGATCGCACCCGGGCCGGGTCGGTCAGGAACCCGGCATGGCCGGCGTAGTCGAGCCACCCCGCGGTGAACTGCGGATTGACCGCATCCGCAGCGGCGATCACCGGTTTCAGATTGTCCGGGATCAGCACCGCGAATACCCCACCGAAGAACGCCCACGCTGCCTGACATCCGGTGATCACCGCCGCCAAGGTCTGCGAATAGGTCAGCCATACGAACATGTGGCGGGAGAAGACCGCGGTGAAGATCAACGCATGCACCTTGCGGCGCCGCCCATCGATGGCGTCAGTGAGCATTCCCAGATAGCCGAAATCAATCTGGCATTCCACCCCCGGATCACCGTCAGCGACCCGCACCGTGGTGTCTTTACAGCCGAAACCGCAACGCTCACTAGCGAATCGGTTCAACGTCCGATACGGCACCACACACCCCTGCCGTTCCAACAATGTCTGGATCTTGGTGATCGTCAACGGCCGCGTCTCACCGTCACCGGCCACCCACGCGGTGATCTGCCCCTCGAACCCCAGCAGTTGTTCCCACGCCGCGCCGTGACCATCCGGGCGGACCGGACGCACCGCCTCGGCGACCATCCCGATCAACCCATCATCGATCGCGCTGACATCGTCGTCTCGGCGCAACCCGCCCGCTTGGGCGGCCTCTACGTAGCGCCGCGCCGTTTTACGGTCCACGCCGCAATATCTGCCGATCGTGCGGTACCCCGGCGCAGGTAACCCCGCCACCCCCAACCAGGCCACCAGCACTGCCCTGATCTCATTCACACTGACCTCCCGAAAAGCCATGTCCGCCGCCTTCGTGACGTTGATCTGTCACTGAAGATCGAACGGACAAACGAAGAGACCACCGACGCAACGCGCCGGTGGTCCCATAACTGGCAATCCAGGTGGCCCCATCACCCTGGCAAAATCAAGTCACACTGGCCCCATGCTCCTGGCAAACGACAAGTTGAACCAAGTCTCGCCCGTCAGGCTGGCTGATACATGGAACCGCCCTTCAGCTGATATCCCTCGGGGTAGTTGTACCTCTGACTCACGACGAAACCGGAGAAGTCCAGAACGTCGTGCCGTAGCGTGCCGCATCTCGGGCACGCCAGCGTCCTGGTGATGGTTCTCCGTTTGCCATCGCGGTGTGCGTCATATGGCTGCCACGGGTGTCGCAGGTCTCGGCACATCAGATACTCGGGTTTGGCCTTCTTTAGTTCAATGCCTCCAATCTGATTGAATCTTGTTTGCCTTTTGCAACCAGCGTCAAAGCGTGGCTCCGCTTCCTGCTTATTTCGTCTCTCTCGGAATCTCCACAACAGCACAACGACTGTCAAGGGGCAAGACGGCAAAGACGCCCTCGACAAGTGGATCTCGTGGGCGCGGCGCGCCCGCATCCCGGTCTTCGTCGAGCTGGCCCGCCGCATCGTCAAACACCGCGACAGCATCGACG